>JABAHS010077915.1_pt1 | contig 218450 bp, 192 predicted proteins | sample 7062111 | NCBI WGS metagenome assembly JABAHS01 (sample SAMN14534600, study PRJNA622989) | marine sediment metagenome | biome: marine biome [ENVO:00000428]; feature: marine pelagic biome [ENVO:01000023]; material: deep marine sediment [ENVO:00002113]; isolation source: pool of 4 deep marine... | reverse complement strand
GTATATCATATATCTATAAACGTACACCAAGAGGAGAGTAATCACAAGCATTTTATCTGACAAATGTTGGACAAAACGCATTCCGCTGCACCCCCGAACTCCTCTGGGCACCCTTGCCCTCACGCGCCTCGTGTCTGCGCGCGCCCGGGCGCCGCCACCAGGCACGACCGGAGGTGCTACGATAGCGAGGCGGCAGCGCTTTCCCCACGGCGCCGCCGTGCCGGCGCCGTGGATCAATTGCGTCATTACGTACGACCCTTGACGCAGCACAATACCGGGCAGGAGGAACGATGAGTGACGACGTGCACATGACGCTCGACCAGGTTCACGCCACGGCGCGCGATATCTGCATTGCGCACGGCTACTCCCGCGATCATGCGACGGCCATCGCCGACACGGTCACCGCGGCCGAGCGCGACGAGTGCAAGTCCCACGGGCTGTTCCGTATCCCGTTCTACATCAGAGCCTTGCGCGAGGCACCCGTGTCGCCCGATGCGGTTCCCTCGGTCCAGGAGCTGGCCCCCGGCGTGGTTCAGGTGGACGCCCATTTCGGCTTCGCGCCCCTCGCGCTCCAGGCGGGCGCGGATGCGCTCACCGAGCGCGCGCGCCGCCAGGGCATCGCCGCGCTCTGCGTTGTCAACGCCTACAACGTCGCGGCGCTGTGGCCGGAGGTGGAACGCCAGGCGGAGCGCGGACTGGTCGCCTTCGCGTTCACCGCGGCGATGAGCTACGTGGCCCCGGCGGGCGGTACCCGGCCGCTCTACGGCACCAACCCGATGGCCTTCGCGTGGCCGCGCGAAGGCAAGCCTCCGATGGTTTTCGATCAGGCCTCGAGCGCGAGCGCCCGGGGCGAGATACAACTCCATCTTCGCGCCGGGAAACCGATCCCCGAGGGCTGGGCCGTCGGCCCCGACGGCGAGCCCACGACGGACCCCACCGTCGCTCTAGAGGGTGCGCAACTGCCCTTTGGCGGCTACAAGGGCGCGGCCATCGCCCTCATGGTGGAGCTGCTCGCCGGGGCACTGGTCGGCGACGTGTTCAGCTTCGAGGCGAGCGAGCGCGATGGCGCGAAAACGGGTGCGCCCTGCGGGGGCGAGTTCATGATCGCTATCGACCCCGGCCGCTGCGTCGGCGACGGGGACCGCTCGGCTCAGCTCGCCCACGCCGAGCGGCTGTTCTCCAGAATCCTCGAACAGGAGGGAACGCGCCTGCCGGGGGACCGGCGTTACGCCGCGCGACGGCGAACGATCAGCGAGGGCGTCACCGTGCCGCGCGCGCTCTATGACGAGCTACAGAGCTTGAAGCGCACCTGAATCGGCCGCCGGTCGATGCGCAGCCCCTGCACGGAGTATAAGCCGCGAGCCACGACGGCGATGAGCAAGATAACCGGTTCGATGTTGGAGAGCGCGCGAAAACCAGAGACGCCGGATCCGTCCGCCGAGGCGGCGGGCTGCGCGGAACGAATCCGGCGGGCCGCGACGGACGCCGAAAGGATACGGCTCGCCGCCGAGTGGATCCTGCAGGAGTTCGACGCCTATTACGCCGAATCCCGGCGTATCCCCGCTCTCGCCAAGGCGGCGTTCGAGGAGCGCGACCACAGGACGTCGCTCGCGTTGAGCAAGAAGAGGCTCTCCCAGTACAGCGTGAGCATATCGGAGCTCGGCACGCGGCTCAGAGAGGCGCTGCCGGGCGTTGCTGAGGAAGAACGGATCTGGGAACGCATTGAACGACATTATCTGCCTTCGATCGAGGGCAGATACGCCGCCGATCTCGCCTTCGCCTACTTTCTTTCCGTGAGGAGAAAGATCTATCAGGGCGAGTGGAGGCCCGTGGAATACGCCTTCAGCTCGTCGGGCGAGAGGAACACGCAATCCTCCACGGACATCCTGCGGAGCTTTCCGGGAGGCACCCGGGTGACGGTTGACACCGTACGGGACATTCTCTCCATCCCCGGGTTCTCCGTCCCTTACAGAGACGTCGAAGACGACGCGAGAAGGATCGCTGCACGCACCAACCGGATCCTTCCCGCCATCGACGGGACATCGCCCGCGATGCGGCGAATCGAGGTGATGAATGCCGGGTTCTACCGCAACAGGGGGGCCTACCTGGTGGGGCGCATTGTGCTGGCGAACGGCACCATTCTTCCGTTCATCATCGCTCTGCTCAATGAAGAGGCGGGGATCTACGTCGACGCCGTTCTGCTCTCGGAGGCTGACGCGCACAACATCTTCAGCTCCACGCTAGCCAATTTCCACGTCACCAATCCCTACTACCACGAGCTTTCTGCATTCCTGCACAGCATCATGCCGGCCAGGCCCCTTGGTCTGCACTACTCCACCATCGGATTCAATCACGTGGGCAAGGTCGCGGTGATGAACGAGCTCAAGGAGGAGCTGAAAGCCACGGGCGAAGTGTTCGAAACGGCCGTGGGTTTTCACGGAACGGTGGCTATCGGCTTCTCAGCCCCGTCCTCAAACTACAACCTGAAGGTGATCCGCAACAAGCCGACCGAACAGTACAAGTGGGGCATCTTCAAGGGCATCGACTGGGTGTTGAGCAAGTACAGCCGGGTGCACGAGATCAACCGTACGGGCAGTATGCTCGACAATATCATCTACTACAACTTAAAGCTCGAGAAAGCATGGTTCAACGGAGAGCTGCTCGACGAGCTTCTGCGCGACGCCAGTGAAACGGTCTTCCTCCAGGGTGATGACGTCATCTTCAAGTATCTCATCGTTCAACGCAGGATAACGCCCATGCCGGTCTTCCTGAGTGCAGCGGCGCTGGAGGATGCAAAGGCCGCGGTAGTCAACCTCGGTCACTGTATCAAGAACAACGCAGCGGGCAATATCTTCAACAAGGATCTGGATGCTCGAAACTACGGTGTGAGCAGGTTTCTCAAAGTGTTCCTCTTCGACTACGATGCTCTCGAACCGTTCACCGAGGTCAACATTTGCAGTAACGCGGATCGGGTCGAAGGAGAGGAGGATCTGCCGGATTGGTATTACCAAGAGGGGGTGGTGTTCCTGCCCGAGGAGATCGAGGCGAATCTGAGCATCCCCCACGGCGAGCTGCGCGACCTTTTTCACGAGGTCCACGGGGATCTAATGACGACGGCCTACTGGGAACGCATTCAGAACGATCTGCGCGCGGACAAGGTTCCGAGCGTGCGGATTTACCCCGAAAGCTGCGAGCTGCGCTGAACCGGTGTACGCAAATGCACTACAACGCGAGCCGCAACACCAGGCTTCGAAGTGAAGCGTCGCGGGTGAGTGTAGGTTCATGAACGTTGATTGGGAACGAGCGACTACGCTCGAGGCGCTCGAACGGTCAGGGCGGGTCGTCGCGCGCCTGCGAGGACGACAGATCGCGCTCTTCCACACGTCAGACGGTGTGTTCGCTTGCAACAACCGGTGTCCGCACGAGGGTTATCCGCTCTCGGAGGGCCACGTGGACCGGGCGTGCATACTCACCTGCCAGTGGCACAATTGGAAGTTCGATCTCAGGAACGGGGAGAATCGGCTGGGCGGTGATGACCTTCGCGTCTACCGCGTGTTCGTCCGCGACGGGGAGGTCTGGCTGGACCTGAGCGACCCGCCATTTGAGGTTCGATACACGCGGACCCTGGAGCACCTGCGCGAAGCGTTCGACGACGAGGACTACGAACGGATGGCGCGGGAGCTCGCGCGCCTGCAACGATTGGAAGCGGATCCCGTAGACGCTGTGAGCGACGCCATCGCGAGATCCCACGAGCATCTCGAATTCGGGTGGACGCATGCCTACGCGGGCACCGCCGACTGGCTGCGCCTGCACGACGAGCGTTCGGATGATCACGAGGCCCGACTCGTGTCCCTGCTGGAGAGCGTGGCGCACATGTCCCACGATGTGCTGCGTGAGCCGCGGTTTCCGTACACGGCGGAGCGCGTCCCCTACGATGAGGACGCTTTCGTGCGCGCCATCGGCGACGAGGACGAGCGGCGCGCGGTGTCGATGTTGCGGGGTGCGTTCCAGGCCGGGCTCGGTTTCGACGACATCGAGCGCGGCCTCACGCGCGCTGCGCTCGCTCACTACAGCGACTTCGGGCACTCCCTCATCTATGTTGCCAAGGCGGGTTCTGTGATCCATCGCCTGGGAGCGCGCGTGGCCGAGCCCCTGCTGGTGGCGCTGGCGCGAAGCCTCGTCTACGCCACGCGCGAGGATGAGATTCCCGAGTTTCGCGGCTATGCGGCGGCGCTGACACAATGGGAAGCGCGCCGCGGCAAATCGACTCCGGATCCGCGTGCGTGGCGCGGGCTCGGTATCGATGCCGCGCTCGAGCGCACGCTGCAGAGCGCCGGCGCCGAACCGCAACGGCTCTACGTGGCGCTCCTGGCCGTCAATGCCGAGAACATGCTGCACTTCGACACCCGACGGCAGCATGACGTACATATTCCCGTCTCCGACAACGTGGGATGGCTCGATTTCACCCACGCGATCACCTTTGCCAACGCGGTGCGACGGCAATGCTCGCGATTCCCGGAGCTTTGGCCGCAGGGCTTGCTGCAGATGGCGTGCTTCAGCGGGCGCAACGCCCGATACGCGCACCATGCAATCGATCGGGAACCATGGCGGGTCGCCGACATCGACGCGTTCATCGAGCACAGCATCGAGGGACTCTTCGACCACGGATGCGGGGAGCCCATCGTCTCGGTGCATCGGCTGAAGACTGTTCTCGCGGTACGCGATGAGCTCGGAACGGATTTGCCGGAAGACGTCGCCGCAACCCTCGCCGCCGCCCTGAACCGGTTTTTGCACTCTCCGCTCAAGCGCAAACATGCCCGACGCACGGCCCATCAAGCCATGCAAATCGTCTCCCGTGAGGACTGAGAATCGCAACAAATACACCAGCGAGCGATCTCCGGATTCTCGTAAGTGGCAAACCGGGGCGACTGCGCGGGTCACTCTGGCTGGGCGGACGGCAGCCTCTACCGCGACTTTTCGTACCAGATGCGGGTCGGCGTCATAGGCGGCGCGGATCGTGGTCTCGATGCATACAAGCTCGCTCGTATACCACCAGTTCACCACCTCATGCGTGATGAGATCCTCGTTTGGGATCGGATATTCCTTTCCGTCGCGAGTCACGAGCGATGTCGCCGCGTCGTGGCATGGGGCATCGCGCGCGGGCGTGGATTAGGGTATGCTAATCACTTTTCACATCGGCGGCGGCACATGTGCGAAGCTGCCCGATGCGATGGTTCACGGAGCCCAGAATATGGCAGCGACGATGTTCGAGCGATACGGCGGCTTCGCCAAGGTCAGCCGTATCGTATCCGAGTTCTACGACCGGGTGCTCGACTCCTCGATCCTGAGACCGTATTTCGAAGACGTCGACATGCAGAGTCTCGTGGATCACCAGACCAAGTTCGTCGCCTCGCTGATGGGCGGGCCCGCCAGTTACACCAACGAGGCGCTGCAACGTATTCATGCCCGTCTCGGCGTCACCGACGAGGCTTTCATGGAAATGCTGAACATCTTCCGAGAGACGCTGGAGGACCTGGGTATCGCCGAGGGCGACGTCTCGACTGTCTACCGGGACATGATGAGTCGCAAACCGTTCATCGTATCCAAGTGATGAACGAGCCCTCGACACCGCCGTCCTCGGTGCACGATGCTCTCGATTTCAGGCACCTGCTCCAGTCGCTCAACCTCGCCGTCGCGCTCGTCGAGCCGGCGCGCTGGGCCATCGTATTCGAGAACGCGAAGTTCTTTCACTGGTTTCCGCTGGACGCGGATCCGGACGCGGCACTCGATCAGCGCATAAAGGGTCTGGATCTGCAGCGCTTGGCGACCCGTCTCGAAGAGCGGCGGCGATTTGGCTTCGAGACCGAAGCACACGACGGTCGGCGCGACATCCCGGTGCGGCTGGAATTCCGTCCGCTCGCCGACAGCCCGTACGTAATGGTAGAAGGCCGCGATATCTCCAAGGAGCGCGAGACGCAGTACATGCTCGATTCGTACTCCAAGATGGTGGAGAAGAGCACGCGGGACCTCCAGAAGGAGAAGGATCGCGTCGAGCGGCTGCTGCTCAACATCATGCCGAAATCCGTCTACGAGGAGCTCAAAGATTTCGGCACGGCCACGCCGCAGCGCTTCGAGTCCGCTTCCATCCTGATGCTCGACTTCGTGCGCTTCACAGATATGGCGGTATCACAGGATCCGAGCGCTCTCGTTTCGGAGCTCAACGATATCTTCTCGGCGTTCGATCGCATCGTTGAAATGTTCGGTTGCGAGCGGCTCCGCACTATCGGCGATTCCTACATGGCCGTATCGGGACTCCCCGAGCGAACACCCGAACATGCGCAGAACATCGCCAAAGTGGCCCTGCGCATGCGCCGTTACCTCGAACGCCGCAACGCGAGCCACCCCCAGCAATGGAGGGGGCGCATCGGGATCAACACCGGGCCGGTCATCGGCTCCCTCGTCGGTATCCAAAAGTACGTCTACGATCTCTTCGGCCCCGGCGTCAATCTCGCAGCCCGCATGGAGAGCCATTCCGAGCCGATGCGAATCACGCTCTGCGAAGAGACGTATCAGATCCTCAAGGACGAGTTTGTGTTCTCCGAGCGCGGTGAATTCGATATCAAGGGCTTCGGTCGAAGGAAGCTTTACTTCCTGGAGGACGAGGCGCGCTCCTGAGCGTGGCAGTTTTTGAGGCGGGCTTCGCCTTCGGCTCAGCGCTACGGTTTTGCTTTCCGCAACCTTCGGATTCCCGCTGGTGGGCATGGCTGCGGTCAGCCCGCCCTATGCGGCGGATATTGCGTTTACTGGAAGGATTCGTTGCTCCCCGGAGGCCACATGGTTCGCGAAGCCGATACGCTCGAGGTCACCGTCCTGCTGGGTGATCCCCGCCTCCCGGACGCCTACAAGCGCGACGACCGGTTCAATCCCGAGGACCTTGAGAACGTGGAGGTTCTCAAGCAATCGCTCTCACAGCTCTCGGGTTACCGCTTCACGTACTTCGACGACCACCCGCGGCTTCTCTCATACCTGCTCGAACATCCGCCCGAACTCGTCCTCAACCTCTGCGACACCGGGTACCGTAACGACGCGCTGCGCGAGCTGCACGTCCCGGCGCTGCTCGAGCTGCTCGATATACCCTGCACGGGCGCAGGTCCCGAGGGGATCGCCCTGGTATACGACAAGGGGATCGTGCGTGCGGTGGCTGGAGTGCATGGGGTACCGGTGCCTTTCGAGGTATATCTGGAGCCGGGCCGAACGCTGGATCCGGCCACCGCCACCTTCCCCGCGCTCATCAAACCCGCCTGCGCCGACGGCAGCCTCGGCATCAACCAGAATGCGGTGGTCAGGGGACCCGACGAGGCCGCACCGTACCTGGAGTGGCTGCACCGGGAGCTGCCCGACCGGGCGGTGCTGGTGCAAGAGTTTCTGGGCGGTAACGAGTACAGCATCGGCCTCGTCGGCAACGCGGCTCAGGGCTTCACCGACCTCGCGCCGCTCGAGGTGGACTACAGCGCTCTGGATCCGAGCTTGCCGCCCCTCCTGGGCTACGAGTCCAAGGCGCTGCCGGATTCGCCCTACTGGACGGATATCAAATACCGGCGCGCCGAGACCCTGCCCGAGGACATCCACTTACGTATGGTCGAGCACTGCAAGCTTCTCTTCGCACGCCTGCAGTGCCGCGACTACGCACGCTTCGACTTCCGCGCCGATGTCGAGGGCACCGTGAAGCTCATGGAAGTGAATACGAACCCGGCCTGGGCGCACGATGCGAAGCTGAACCTCATGGCCGGATTCGGCGGCATGAGCCACGGGCAGCTCCTCGGTCTGATCCTCGAGGCGGCGAAGCGCCGCACGGGGCTGGCGGGTTAACCCGCGTTTATCGCCCGTCCACGGTTGCAGACGCGGGTCCGCCGAGATCGTGGTTCCCGCGCTGCACCATGGGCGACCTCGTCGCCAACGCCCCGGAACCATCACTCCCCGCCGGGGGCGTAATTGCACTAGGGTCGGATTTGCTGCACATTACAAGGTACCGGTGCCGGCCGGACGCCTCCTTTTGCACGACCGGCGCCAGGCGTCCATCCCGCAACGCTCTGCATGTCAGAGGGGGAGGCTTGGAGCATGTCCAAAAAAAGCAAACCCCAACGAACAAACCCCGACTCGAACCAGCAATCCGCAATCATCCCACGCCGCAGCATACTCAAGGGCACGGCGGCCCTCGGTCTCGCCGCGAGTGCGGGCCCGTTCATTGTGACCCGATCCGCGCGCGGCGCATCGAAGACGCTCAAGATCCTTCAGTGGAACCACTTCGTTCCCGCTTACGACAAGTGGTTCAACAACGAGTACGTGAAGGAGTGGGGGGCTCAGAACGACACGGAGGTGATCGTCGATAACATCGGCCTCGCCAGCATCCCGCCCCGAGCGGCGGCCGAAGTATCCGCGCAAAAAGGCCATGATCTGCTCTTGTTCCTGGCTCCGCCGCCGGTCTACGAGGACCAGGTGGTGGACATGAGCGACGTCTATCAGGAGCTCGAAGGTACGGCGGGCAAACCGATCGAGCTGGCCGTCAAGAGCACGTTCAACCCCAAGACCGGCAAGTACTTCGCGTTCTCGGATAGCTTCGTGCCCGACCCGGTCAACTATCGCAAAGACCTCTGGGACGATGTCGGCATGACGCCAGCCACGTGGGAGGACGTGCGCATCGGTGGGCGCAAAATCAAGGAGAAGCACGGCAATCCGGTCGGGATCGGACTATCGGCCGAGATCGACACGGGCATGGCGATGCGCGCCGTCATGTACGCTTTCGGCTCGTCCGTCCAGGACGCGGAGGGCAGTCTGACGCTGAAGTCCAAGGAGACGCTCGAGGCGATCAAGTTCGTGAAGGCTCTGTTCGAGGAAGCGATGACGCCCGAGGTGCTGGCCTGGGACGCCTCGTCGAACAACCGCTTCATGCTCTCGGGCAAGGGGTCCCTCGCGCTCAATGCCATCTCCATCACCCGCACGGGCGAGAACGAGGGCATGCCCGTACACAAGGACATCTGGCTCGCCAAGGCGGCAGCCGGTCCCGTGCGCCAGATAGGCCTCGAGCACGTGATGAACTGCTACGTTATCTGGAGGTTCTCCGAGAACGTGGACGGCGCGAAGAAGTTCCTCGTGGACTACGTGAACAACTTCCGCCGTGGGTTCCTCGCGAGCCAGTTCTACAACTTCCCGTGCTTCTCGGCGACCGTGCCCGACCTCCAGCAGCTCATCGCCAAGGACCCCAACGCGGACCCGCCCGACAAGTACAAGGTCCTCTCGGACGTGCTCGACTGGGCCACCAACGTCGGCTACCCCGGCTACGCCAACGCGGCCATCGACGAGATCTTCAACACCTGGGTCTTGAACACGATGTTCGCCAAGGCGGCGACCGGGGCCGAAACGCCCGAGAATGCCCTTAGCCAGGCTCACGCCGCCTGCCAGCGCATCTGGGACAAGTGGCGCGAGAAGGGCGCGATCTGAGACCTGCGTGTCGGGGTGGCCCTGGAGGGCCACCCCGGGGATCACTGCAAGCCCGCCGACCCCGAGGCCCGTTGGCGAGCAATCAGGGGGTCAGACCCAGATTCCATTTTCGTCCCGGCGTACCGGCGGGGACAATGGCGTGTGACCGCGGGGGCGATTCATGAGCACGGTGGAGACGAGAGCGATCGTGAAGCACTTCGACGGCGTGCGTGCCGTCGATGGCATCGATCTGTCTGCGCGTGAGGGGGAGTTCCTGGTGCTGTTGGGCCCCTCGGGGTGCGGCAAGACGACCCTCATGCGCATGATCGCGGGGCTCGAGCGGCCTACCTCGGGGGACGTGCTCATCGGGGGTGCGGTCGTCACCGCTCACCCGCCGCGCGTGCGTAACGTCGCCATGGTGTTTCAGAGCTACGCGCTTTACCCGCACATGACGGTGTTCCGCAACATCGCCTTTCCGCTGCGGGTGCTCAGGATGCCGAAGGAGGAGATCCGCAAGCGCGTGGAGTGGGCGGCGCAGATGTTTGGCATCACGCGGTTGCTCGACCGCAAGCCGCGCCAGCTCTCGGGCGGTGAGCGGCAACGCGTCGCCCTGGCCCGCGCGGTGGTGCGTGAGCCCGTGGTGTTTTTGCTCGACGAGCCCCTCTCGAATCTGGACGCCAAGCTGCGTAATTCGGCGCGAGTCGAGCTCAAGCAATTCCAGCGCAACATTGGAACCACCACCATCTACGTGACCCACGATCAGGTGGAGGCGCTCGGGCTCGGAGATCGGGTAGCGGTCCTCAACGAGGGACGTATCTGCCAGATCGGAACACCGGTCGAGGTCTACGATCATCCGGCCGACACCTTCGTCGCCACCTTCATCGGAGCGCCGCCGATGAACCTCGTCACCCAGGACGGCTGGCTGCTCGGTTTCCGCCCAGAGAGCTTCCTGCCACGGGCCGTGCAGCCGGTCGAGTCCGGTGACCTGGTGATACCGGTCCGTGTGGAGCGGGTCGAGTATCTGGGGGCCGACCGGCTCGCGTACGGAACACTGGAGGCCCCTTACCCGCAAGAGCCCGTCATCGCCAACCTGCCTTCAACGGTCTCGGTTACGTTGCAGCCGGGCGAGCGCTCTGAGTTCGTCGTGAGGCAGCGCGACGCGCGGCGCTTCGACAAGGCCACGGGCCGGCGTCTCGAGGCCACCCGGGCCGCTTGAATCATGGCCGTCACCTCACGTCCGCACGTCCTCCACTCGCGCTACCAGGCGGTTCGCGGCCGGATGCTGGACGACGAGCGCTGGCTCGGGCGTATCATGATCGCGCCGGCGATCCTGTACATGGCAGTGCTCGTCGGTTTTCCGTTCGTGCTCGCACTCGTGTTCAGCGTCACCAACGTCACCGTCGGCAGCAGGGACATCGAGTTCGTCGGACTGAAAAACTTCCACGCCATCATGCAGACGAATCTGTTCTGGACATCCCTCTGGAACACGTTCGTCATCGCCGTCGTTTCTCAGATACTGGTGCTGGTCTTCGCCAAGATCCTGGCCATGGCCCTACTCAAGGACTTCCGCGGGAAATGGATCGTGCGTCTGCTCATCCTGTTGCCCTGGGTGGCGCCCATTTCGCTCGGCAGCATCGGCTGGCTGTGGATCCTGGACTCGGTCTACAGCGTGGTGAACTGGACTTTTCGCGCGGTGGGTTTGTTCGGCCCCCACACCTGGCCCATTTGGCTGGGGCTGCCGGACCTCGCCATGGGCTCGATCATCACGGTGCACGTGTGGCGCATCCTACCGCTCGCGACCGTGATCGTGCTCGCCGGCCTCTCCTCGATCCCTCAGGACATCCACGACGCCGCCGCTATCGATGGAGCAGGTTTCTGGCGGCGGCTCTTCGAGATCACCCTGCCGCTGGTGATGCCGATCCTGATGGTCGCCGTACTGTTCGGGACCATCCTGACCTTTACCGACCTGATCGTGGTCTACGTCCTGACCCGCGGCGGCCCCTATGATACGACCCAGGTGCTGGCGAGTTACGCCTACTTCACCGGCATCGAGGGCGGCGATCTTGCGGAGGGGGCGGCCATCTCCCTGTTTCTCTTCCCCCTGCTGGTGGCGCTGGCGATCGTGTTTCTACGCATCGCGCGCCGCGCCGAGATAGCGTAATCATGGCAGTGGAGAGAGTGGGTTTGAAAGAAGGAGCGGCCCGCATCGCGCACTTCGGCGTGCTGGCGCCCTTCGTCGCATTCACCGCGTTTCCCTTCTACTGGATGCTCATCACCACCTTCAAGCAGACGAGCGATCTGCACAACAGAGAGAACAACCCTTACGTGTTCAGCGAGCCGCCAACGTTGCGGCATCTGGAGGCATTGTTCTTCGAGACGGATTACACGACATGGCTGTGGAACACCGGGCTAGTGGGAGTTCTGGTGGTGATCATCACGCTGTTGCTCGCGGTGCCGGCGGGCTACAGCCTGGCGCGCCTGCCGGGGCGGCTCGGACACAACCTTGCTATCGGCATCTTCCTCACTTACCTGATTCCGCCGACCATCCTCTTCATCCCCTTCTCCCGCGTGGTGGGCGATCTCGGCCTCCAGGACTCGATGTGGTCGTTGGTGCTCGTATACCCGACCCTGACTGTACCCTTCTGCACGTGGCTGCTGATGGGATTCTTCAAGACCATACCGCGGGATGTGGAGGAGGCGGCCATGGTGGATGGCCTGAGCCGTTTCGGCGCGTTTTTGAGGATCACGATGCCGCTTGCGCTATCCGGGATCCTGACCGCCGTGATCTTCGCCTTCACGCTCGTGATGCAGGAGTTCGTCTACGCGCTTACATTCATCACCTCTTCGTCGCAATACACGGTGAGCGTCGGCGTACCCACCTTCCTCGTGCGGGGGGACGTCTATTTCTGGGGGTCGTTGATGGGTGCCTGCCTCATCGTCAGCCTGCCCATCGCCATCGTATACAATCTGTTCATCGACCGCTTCATCACCGGTTTCACCGCGGGCGCTCTCAGGTAAAGGCCTCCGGTCGTTCGAAGTGTATCTGAAGCCGGGCCAAACGCTGGATTCGACCACCGCCATCAAGCCCACCCGCCGCCGCAGTCCCGGCACCGCGATTGCCGCCCGACGGATGCGTCCAAGCCCGCGTTCGGGGATGCGCTTCCACAGGCTACACGCGAGCTGACGACATGCGTTTCCCCGCCGTCACACCAGATCGCGGGGAACGCTCTCGTCCCAGCTACGCGCGAAAACGCGCGCGCCGCTCTCGTAGGCGTCGAGCTCCGCCTGCAAACGGAAGGTGTCGCGCGTGGCCCACATGCGCACGCGGCTCTCGATGCGAATCGACCACTCGCCGCGTTTGAACCGGGTGCGCTGCGTGATCTCGTTGTGGGCGGAGAGCGGGTTGTATTCGCCGATGCGGTAGCGCTGGAAGATGGTATAGCCCACCTCCAGGTCGATGGCGTCCACGCGGGCGAGGGACGCGCCCTCGAGCTCTCCGCCGTCGCTCACGAGAGTGTAGACGGTCTCGTTGGTCGCGAGGTCGCGCTCGATGCTGCGCTTGAACTCCACCGGGCGCAGCTTGGTGTGCGTGTCGGCGAAAGCTCGCTCGGGTCCCTCGAAGGGCCTGAGCTGCGCATCCTCGGCTCGCGGGGGGCGCACCGGCAGGTCCAGGCTGCTGGTCCCCGCGTAGAGCGTGAGCCGCGTCGGCTCGGGCGACGGCCACGCGATGGGCCAGTAGCTCGTGGATACCGCGATGCGCAGGCGGTGACCCGCCGGAAAGGCGTGTGCGGCGTCGTTGAGCTGCACCGATACCCGACACCGGCGCCCGGGTTGCACCGCCTCGGGATGCTCGTGGCTCTGGCGGTGGGTGAGGTTGAGAAGCCCGTAGGTCACGCGCGTGGCGGCGCCGTCCGGCGCCACGTCGTTCAGACGCACGGCCACCAGGGCGACGGGTCGGTCGACCTCGAGCTCCAGAGTCACCGCCGGTGCGCCGAGGATCTCCATGCGCTCCTCCAGTGCGTCCGAGTCGAAGACCAGCGAGCCGCCGTCGTCGGGCCGCTGATCGGTGGGAGCCTCGCCTTCGAGACCGAAGCCGCACCAGTTCCCCGCGGTGAGGCCGGTGGTCTGCGGCGACATGAGCTCCAGGCGGCTCTCCTCCGCCGGGGCGCTGTCCAGTCGGCCGGGGTTCAGATGCAGGCGCTGGTGCTGAACGTGCGGGGAAGGCCAGCGCGTCTCCGCCACCCAGCGCCCGGGGCGTTCTTCGTAGAAGGGATCCGGCGGCACGCTCTCCTGCATCCACACCCGGTACATGGGCTCGTCCATGATCCCCGTGTCCTCGCCCTTGAGCCAGTGGTCCCACCAGCGCACGGCCTCCTGGAGGAATCCAATGGCCGGGCCGGGGACGCCCTCCTGGGGAAACGTGTGGGCCCAGGGGCCCACCAGCCCCTTGCGGGGCACCTCCAGCCCCGCGAGGAGCCGCGGGATGGCGTTGGAGTAGCCGTCCGCCCAGCCACCCACGGCATAAACGGGGCAGCGGATGCGCGAGAAGTCCTCGCACACGGAGCCGTGCTTCCAGTAGTCGTCGCGGCGCTGACGCCCGAGCCAGATCGCGGGGAAGAGGCGCGAGCGCTCCAGGCGCTGCATCCACAGGGAGCGCCAGCGCTCGCCTACGATCTCGGGGTCCGGAGGATAAGCGTTACTGGTCCACAGGATGGATCCCCATTGGAGGTTCTCGTTGAGGAGGCACCCGCCCATGTAGTGGGCGTCGTCGGCGTAGCGGTCATCGGTGGAGCAGAGAGTAATGATGGCCTTGAGCTCCGGGGGCTGCAGCGCCGCTACCTGCAGCGAGTTGAAGCCGCCCCAGGAGATCCCCATCATGCCGACGTCGCCGGTGCACCAGGGCTGCTGGCCGATCCAGCGCAGCACGGCCAGCGCATCCTCGAGCTCCTGGGGCGTATACTCGTCCACGAGCACCCCGTCGGAATCGCCCGCGCCGCGCACGTCGAGGCGTACGGCCGCGTAGCCGTGGCCGGCGAAGTAGTAATGGATGGGCTCATCGCGCAGACGCATGAAGTCGCGTTTGCGATAAGGGATGTACTCGAGAATGGCCGGCACCGGATGAGTCTCCGCGTCCTCGGATAGCCACAAACGGGCGGCCAAGCGACAGCCGTCGGGAAGAGGTATCCAGACGTTTTCGATCTCCCGCACGTTGTGCGGGAAGGACTCGATGATGCGCATGGAAATCGGCTCCTGGGTTGCACCGACGGTACCATGGAACAGCGCGTGCGCGGGAGCCCCGTGGATGCCTCGGTTGAGTGGTGTCAGACACGACCTTTTCGTGCTTTGCAAAAAAGTCGTGTCTGACACCACTTGATGCGTCGACAAGCGCGCAGCCCCGCAACCCTTCGCGGTGGCTTGCCGCCCCGGCGGCGCTGGGCTCGTGATTCATCGGGGTCGGACAGGGTAAGGCGTGGCAAGCCGGATTTTGCGCCGCCGCATAGCAGCCGAAGGGAAGCCGTGAGCGGCGCGCGGCTCGGCCATGGTCGAGGTCTTTCGGTGCCTTTTCCGCGCGAGTGATCGATAATGCGCGGGGTTCCCGGCCCGACCCGCCGACCAAGGCCGTCTTCGTGGCGCCCGATCCGCGCGACGGGGGCCGGGCGAAAGGCGGGGGTCTGGCCGGGCACGGAACAACAATCCAGGAGGCAAGGGGACGTGGACAAGGTTCGGCAACATCCCGGTGCGCTGGTGACCTTCTTTCAAGGATTCCTGAAGCGACCGCAGCAGGTCGCTTCACTCATTCCCAGCTCGCGCTTTCTCGAGCGACGGCTGGTCGCGGTGACCGACGCTTCCTCGGCGCGCACGATCGTCGAGCTCGGCCCCGGCACCGGCGGTACGACTCGAGCGCTGTCGAAGGCCATGCGAAAAGACGCGACCTTGCTCGCCATCGAGATCAATCCGCACTTCCTCGCCGTTCTCGGGCAGATCAAGGACCGGCGGGTCGTCGTCCACCAAGGCGACGCCGCGGACATCGGCAACATCATCGCGTCTCACGGCTTGTCGGCGCCGGATGTCGTCATCTCCGGCATCCCGTTCTCCACGATGCCCCGCGCACGGGCCGAGTCCGTGCTGCGTGCGGTGTTCGATGCCCTGGCCCCGGGCGGTCGGTTCGTCGCCTATCAGGTGCGCGACCGCGTCGAGAATCTCGGCCGGGTCCTGTTCGGTTCACCGCAAACCAAGATCGAGCTCCGGAACATCCCACCCATCAGAGTCTACCGGTGGAACAAACCGCTGGACGGTGTGCGAACCGTCTCGTGAGGCACACCGGCGCGACCGACGGCAACCGGCATCGACGTCGAATTCTCGCCTCCTGGAGTTCGGTCACCCGAACAGGCGTCGCCCGTTCTCGCTGGTCGCGTCGCGCACTCGATCCTCGGAGATGCCCTTCAGCGCGGCAATGCAGCGCACCGTGTGCAGCAGGTTGGCGGGCTCGTTCCGCTCATCCGGCCGCGGGCCCAGCACCGGGCTGTCGGACTCCAGAGCCAGGGCTTCCAGGGGCAAACGCCGCACCAGCTTCTGTTTCTGCGCCGAGCGCACGAGTGACGGCGGAATGGAAAAGAGATAGCCGTGTTGCTCCACGGCTCGGATCGCATGCCCCGCCTTGCCGTCGAAGGCATGCATGAGTACGCGATGCGCCCCGCATCCGGCGAGCAGATCGATGGTGTGGCGCCCGGCGGAGCGCGAGTGCACATTCAAGGGTAAGTCGAGCTCCGCCGCCAGCGCCGCCATTTGCTCCAGGCAGTTTCGTTGCGCCGCGCGGCGCTCATCGGTCTTGACGTACCAGTAGTCCAATCCCACCTCTCCGATGGCCACGAGACGCCCGCGACGGGCACGCGCGAGTTGGACCACCGCCGCGATGGATGCCTCGTTCGGGGCGTCGCGGTCCTCCGCGAAGCGGTCGGGGTGCAGTCCGACGCAGGGGCGGAGCACATCGGCGTGGCGCGCGCAGACCTCGAGCACGCGCTGACTGTCGGCGGCGTCTTCGCCGACCACGAGGATCTGCTCGACGCCGGCGCGGCGTGCGCGGGCGATGACTGCTTCGCGATCGGGGTCGAAATCCTCCAGCGCGAGGTGCGTGTGGCAGTCGATCATGGCGCTACGTCTGCACGCAGATGAGGGTCCGAACCGATCATGCACCCGCGCAGACCCGGCGTCGATGCGGCGCGGCAGGGAACGAGGCGGGTGCGCGGGTGAATGGTGCTCACTCGTTCGCGGTTCGGTCCGCCGGTCTGATGCGCCCGCGGCGGATGAGTATTACGAGCAGCCAGAAGACGAAGGCGAACACCGCGAGGTTGAGCGCCGTGTCCAGGGCGTCGGCGGCAAGGCCGCGATCGGCTTCGTCCCGGCGCGAGGCGCGCTCCCACACCGACTGGAGGACCGGATCCGGCCGCTCGGCGGTGGCACTGGCGCGCGCGAGGGCCTCCGCCTGCTCCAGGCTCAAGGGCTGTCCGACGGTGGGGATGGCCGAGGCCGGGCCTCCGGAGCGCAATCCGTAGCCGGTGGGCGGTGCGGCGCCGGCCAGCAGAAGCTGCATGGAGAAGGTGTCCAAGCCCAGGCTGGCCAGGTCGTACTCGAAGTCGCGGATGATGGCTGCATCGGCAGCGCCCGTCGGCACCGCCGAGACTCGCTCGGGCGCACCGGGGATGACCATGGGACCGCCACGGTCCAGAGCGAACCCGTAGCGACGGCTGAGGGCATACAGGCCGTCCCCCGGGGCGCGACGCATAGTCCTCGGGCACCGCGACGCGCGCACCGCCTTGCGGTGCGGCGAGATCCCTGATGTCCTCGATGTCCGCCCCGCGCGCACGTTCCCTGCGCCCGCGGCTGATGCGCGCGACGAAAACGCCCACGAAAGCGCCCAGGCTATCCACCATATGAGATACGTGAGGGTCCATGACCGAAACCACCCGCTCACCTCGCTGCCGTGGAAGGGGTAGAGCGGGAAGCTCAGCGGGACGAGCTGCGTGACGTAGTCACCGAAGGAGGTGACGAAGGAGCGCAACAGAAACGCCGTCGGACCGACGCTGAGCAGATAAGCCATGACCCCCAGGGCGAGCGACATGTTGGCGTTGGAGAGTCACTGCAGCCCTTTGTCGAGCGGCAACGCCAGCAGCGGCGGGAGGCATCCGCACGGGACCTTGATCTGGGTCAGATTGATCTGGGTCGGATAGAGGGAAAAGGCCGTTCATCGTGGACACGGCACGCTTTGCCCCGTACCCTTGTGGGCGTCGGACGTAGACCTTACACTGTCCGCGTTCACACTTCGTCGTCGCGCATGGATAGGTTGCAACCTGTTAGCGATCCGGGCGACTCCACGTGGAACCGTGGAACGTTTCTTCTAACTCCCGCTCATCGACACGCGCAAAGCGCCGCCTGAGCGCGTCCGTCTCTCCCGCCTTCCAGGAACCCCGAGCCATGAGCCTATCGAGTGAAGCATTATCCGTTGGGGAGGATTTTAGCGACCGCCTCAGGATGGTTCGTGATACAAGCGTCGAGCTTTGCAACACACTGCACGAGGAAGACTTCGTTGTACAGAGCATGCCGGATGTAAGCCCGACCAAATGGCATCTGGCACACACGACGTGGTTCTTCGAGACGTTCGTCCTGGCGCCGCGCGTGCCGGGCTACTGCGTCTTCGATGAACGTTATGAGTATCTTTTCAACTCCTATTACTACACGGTGGGTCAGATGCACCCACGGCCCCGCCGCGGCTTGCTGAGCCGCCCCACCGTGGCCGAGACGATGGCCTATCGTTCACACGTGGATGCGTATCTACAGCGGCTCATGGAGGATGAACAGGGAGACCCCGAGCTCGAGGCGCTGATCACCCTGGGCCTGCACCATGAGCAACAGCACCAGGAGCTGCTGCTCACCGACATAAAGCACGTATTCGCGCAGAACCCGCTCTGTCCGGTCTTTCGGGAGGCTGGCACTTCGGGGGACGCACGGCCTCCACCGATGGAATTCATCGAGGGTGCGAGCGGATTGGTGGAGATCGGGCACCGCGGGGACGGATTCTGCTTCGACAACGAGTGTCCCCGACACCACACGTACCTGCACCCACACGCCCTCGCTACACGCCCGGTGACGAACGAAGAGTACCTGGAGTTCATCCGCGACGGCGGATATCGAACTCCCGAGCTGTGGCTGTCCGACGGCTGGGCGACCGTGCAACGTGAGCACTGGGATCGTCCGCTTTACTGGAGTGAGGGCCTGGACAGCGTCTTCACGTTGAACGGCCAGCGCGCGCTCGAGGCTGCGGAGCCGGTGTCTCACGTGAGCTACTACGAGGCCGACGCGTTCACGCGTTGGGCCGGCATGCGCCTGCCCACGGAGGCGGAGTGGGAAGTGGCGGCCGAGTCTCACCGGGTCTCGGGGAACTTTATGGAGGACGGCCGCTTCCATCCCATGCCGGCGCCGGTGAGAGAAAGCGGAGGCCGGCCGCTGCAGGTCTTCGGTGACGTCTGGGAATGGACCGCGAGCCCCTACGTGCCCTACCCGGGCTTTCGTCCGCTGGCGGGCGCCATCGGCGAGTACAACGGCAAGTTCATGTGCAATCAGCTCGTGCTGCGGGGCGGCTCGTGCGTGACGGCCTCCTCGCAGGTTCGGGTCAGCTACCGCAACTTCTTCTATCCGGACCAGCGCTGGCAGTTCATGGGCATCCGTCCCGCCCGGGATGCCTGAGGCTCCCACGCTGCTCGGCATTTATGTAATACGAAGCTCGCGCAGGGTGAGCAGAGCCCAAGGCGAAGCCCGCCATTCAGCGGCAGCGTCGCCGTCACGGGCAAGTGGTGGCCTTCGCGTTGCTCGGCCCACCCTACCGACGAAGCGGCGCGTGCCTTGGGATCCGTTGCAGCTGAAGTTGCCGGCCACCCGATATTCCGCGAAGAACCTTTTTCACTCGCCGCCCCGTACGAGGGCGGCCCGTTTCATGGTTAATCGGGGTGTCGGTTGGTCCGGTGGCGTCAGCCGCCCGGCGTGCGTGCGTCCCGGAGGCTGCCCGCCTCCGAGCGCACGGGTTGCGTGAGAGTGTCGTGTGCGGAGAGGTTCTGGTAGCGTTCCCGGTCGATGGCATCGGCGCTCAGGGTGCCCGAGAGCAGCCCCAGGACATCCTCCGTGACGTGATCGATGGCGCGCTCTTTCCCGGCGTCTTCGTGCGCATCCCGTAGCAGCGCTCCCCATACCATCAACGTGCTCGAGTGGATGCGGCGCACCCCGTTGTCCTTGGCCCATTCGCCGGAGATGAGATGACCCAGATAAGATAGCTTGGCCGTGATGATGGCGTAGTGCTCTTCGTCCACTCCCTCCAGGAGCTGTGTCTCGGTGTCCCGCCATCCCGTGGGGAACATGGGCCATCCTTCGTAGAATCGGACGATCCAGCGGTAATACTCCGCCTTGGTCTGAACCCGCTGGTTGGCCTCGTCCCCCTCGTAGAGGCGCGCGTAGTGAGCCCTGGGCGGTGCCCCGCGGGGCCACTCGTCTTGCGCCGGGGTGGTGACCGAGCGGGTTGGGGCTGCGGTGCATCCGAGCATCAACACGATGGCTGCACCTGCGAACCAAAAGCGTGGCGGCATGGCGCTATCGGCTCACTCTCGCAGGGCGGACGCGATCGACTCTTGGCTCCCGGCGTCGGGGAGTCACGGCGCTCAGGCCGTCAGTTCCTGGCCCGTCGGGGCTTCGTCCTCTCCGTCGCCGAAATGAAATCTCAGAAAATCGGCGAAGCAGCGACAAGCGTCCGTCGTGGTGAAGATTCCAATGAGTTCCTCGTCCTCGACGATGAGGACCGAACCGATTCTCCGCTCGGCCATCTCACTGAGCACTCTGTTGGCTGGCTCCGACCTTGGAACCGTGTACGGGTTCGATCGGAACACATCCTCGACGCGTGCGTTGTCGTGGAAGTTCGGATCGGTCGAGACAGCCTGGGCTAGCTTGACATCGCGGTCGCTCAGAATTCCCACCAGCCGCTCGCCTCTGAGAACAGGGAGATGCTTGATGTTCTCATTGAGCATCAGCGTCTTAGCCGTCTTCACGGTGTCGGAGACATCCACGCACTGCGGGGACGCCGTCATCAGCTCGCCAATTCTGGGTACGTTGTCCACGGCTCGACCTCGGTCCACGGAGGCGAACTCACGCCCCTTCGGTCACGGGATACGGCATCTTTTCCTTTTCGGTGAAGGCTCGCGGAACTTGAGTCGGGTAGAGGCGCATTTTCGGCCGCTATCCACGCCTGACGTGCGACGCGTCGAGGCGGCGCAGCGGTGACGAACCCGCTAGAATGAAGCGCATGACTTATATTCCCGTCGGTAAGCTTCCGAGCGCGTTCCTGGAGGATTTGATAGAGCGCTACATTTCACCCGACCCGCGCGTCCTTGTCGGGCCGGGGATAGGCGAAGATGCCGCCGTCATCGATATGGGACGGCGATGCCTCGTCGCCAAGACCGACCCGGTGACCTTCGCGAGCGACGAGATCGGATGGTACGCCGTGCATGTCAATGCGAACGACGTCGCTTGCTGCGGTGCCGTACCCCGCTGGTTCCTGGCGACGGTGCTTCTACCCGAGGGACGTACCACGTCGGAGCTGGCGGAGCGCATCTTTCGCCAGATCGCGGAAGCCTGTCGCGGGCTCGGGGTTTCGTTGTGCGGCGGACACACGGAGATCACATACGGTCTCGAGCGCCCCATCGTGGTTGGACAAATGCTGGGCGAGGTGGAGCGGGATGGGTGGATACGCACCGGCGGCGCGCAGGTGGGAGACGCGGTGATCCTGACCAAGGGCATCGCGGTGGAGGGCACGGCCGTGGTGGCCCGCGAGAAGGGGGCGGCGCTCGCGGAGGCCGTCTCCGCGGAGACGCTCGAGCGGGCTGCCCGTTATCTGCATGCGCCCGGGATCAGCGTGGTAAGAGAGGCGCGCGTCGCCCTGGAGGTCGGAGGCGTGCACGCGCTGCACGATCCCACGGAGGGCGGGGTGGCGACCGGTTTGTGGGAGCTGGCGCAGGCCGCGGGGGTCGGTCTTCACGTCGAGGAGGCATCCCTGCCCATCCTGCCCGAGTGCGAGCAGCTGTGCCGCCACCTCGGGCTGGACCCGCTCGGGCTCATCGGTTCGGGCGCGCTCCTCATCGCTGCAGCCCGCCAGCGGGCCCAGGCGATGGTGCGGCGGTTGCGGGCGGAGGACGTGCCGGCGACGATCATCGGTGAGGTGATGCCTGCGGACACCGGGTGCCGGTTACGGACGCGAGACGGCGAGTTGCGCCCGCTGCCCAGCTTCCGTCGAGACGAGATCGCGCGCCTGTTCGACTGAAAGAGAGGTTCTTCGCGGAATATCGGGAAGTGAGAACATGACTGAAGGAACCGAAGGGGACCCCGAGCCTTCACTCACAGGGTCCCGGGGTATGTGCCGCGCAGTCGCAAGCCTCTGCACCGCGGGGCCGACAACTCCGCCACCCGCAGGATGGGCTGCGAGCGGCGTCCCACCGAAGCCGAGCACGGGCCAGTAGAGCAGAGCCCGGCCCCGCGAGCGCTCTAGGTTGAAGGCCTGCATCGGGGGCTTGTGACGGAGCGGTGCGTGCCCCGGGGCCGTGCACCCGGGCTGGAGTTCACCCGATATTCCGCGAAGAACGAAGGAGGGGACGGCTCTATCCTTCGCCGGGGATATGGCGAATCTTGATAGGCCTCAATCAGAAAGTGGATCCGTGCTTTTTTGGGAGGAAGGGGGCATGCACGAGGGGAAGCTGTTTCTCATCCTCGGCGGTGTGAATGCGGTCCTGGTGGTGGTGCTGGGTGCGTTCGGGGCGCACGGACTCAAAGAGCGCCTCGCCTCCGATGCGTTGGCCATCTACGAGACTGCGGTGCAGTACCACTTCTATCATGCTCTGGGCTTATTGGTCGTGGGACTCGTGGGCTGGCACTTGACGGGATCAGGGCTCTTGAAGTGGTCGGGCTGGCTGATGCTCGGGGGGATCGTGCTGTTCTCCGGGAGTCTCTACGCCGTGAGTCTGAGCGGGCAGCGCTGGCTTGGCGCCGTCACGCCCTTCGGCGGAGTGGCCTTCATCGCTGCATGGCTGGCTTTCGCCGCCGCTCTGTGGCGCACCTGACGAGCGCAGGCGCGACCGGCTGCTCAGGGCAGGTTGGCGATGGGAACCGGCTCCAAACGATCCGCGGGTTGGAACCCGAAGACGCGGCCGTAGAAGTAGAGCTCCGCCTCCAGCGCCCGCCGCATGGTTTCGCTCCTGCGAAAGCCGTGCTGCTCGCCTTCGAAGGCCACGTAGGCGACCGGCAACCCACGGCGCTGGAGCGCGTTCACCATCCTCTGCGCCTGGTTCGGCGGTACAACCTTGTCCGCCAGCCCCTGGAAGAAGATCACCGCGCACGACAGGTGCTCCGCGTGATGGATCGGGGAACGCGCGCGATACACCGCACGCGCGGCCGGATAGGGTCCCACCAGCCAGTCCATGTAACGCGACTCGAACTTGTGCGTCTCTTGCGCCAGCGCTTCGAGATCGCTGATGCCGTAATGGCTCGCCCCCGCCTTGAAGACGTCGTGAAAGGTGAGCGCGGCCAGGGCCGTGTAGCCCCCCGCGCTGCTGCCCCGGATCACCAGCCGTTGCTGGTCGACTTGGCCGGTCGCGATCAGATGACGAGCCCCGCTGACGCAGTCCGCGACGTCCGCGATGCCCCACCGGCCCTGAAGCAATCGCCGATAGGCGCGCCCGTACCCGGTGCTGCCGCGGTAGTCCACGTCGAGCACGGCGAACCCGCGGCTGGTCCAGAACTGGGTCGGAAGATGCAGCGCGTCGGAGGCCGCGCCGGTGGGTCCGCCGTGGCCGACGACGATGAGTGGTGGTCGCTCTGTGGATGGCGCGCGATACCCCGGGTTGCGCGGCGGGTAGAGAAAGCCGTGCGCCGTCTCGCCGTCCCCAGTGGGAAACGTGATGCGGTCCGGGCGCGAGAGATATCCGGCATCGAAATCGAGGGTCGACGCCTCCCGCAGCACGTCCCAGCGCCCGCTGGCGAGGTCGAGGCTGACCACTGCCGTGGGCCGGTCGGGGGCGCCGGCCAAAAACGCCGCGCGATGGTCGCCCACGCTCACGTCCTGGAACTGGGTGTACGGCAGCTCGATGGGCGCCAGGCGCCCCGAGTCGGGGTTCAGGCGCGCCAGCCGCCAGCGGCCGCCCCCGCAGTAGGCGCAGACGATGGCCCCGGTGGCGTCGAAGCCGTAGGTGCTCATGCCGAACTGCCACTGAGGTTGGCCGAACTCGGCCTGCATCGGGCACAACGGCGTGACCTCTTCACCGGCCCAGCGGTGCAGATTCCACCACCCCGTGGGATCGGAGACGAAGTACAGGGCGCCGTCGATCGCCCACTGCGGCTGGAACACCGATTCATCGGGTCCGCCGGCCACCCGGGTCGCTCGCCCGAGGGCGCCGTGGGTGTCGATGGCGGCGACCCACAGCTCCGTGCCGTCCCAGGGCATACGGGGGTGATCCCAGGACAGCCAGGCGAGATGGCGGCCGTCCTCGCTCAGGCACGGGTTCGAGTAGAAATCGTGCCCCTCCGCCAGCACCTGCGCGGCGCCCGTGGCGGTATCCAGGCTCACCAGTGCGCTGGCGGGCTCGCCGCCGGTCTCGTGGGTTTCGCGCACCGCCAGGAGCCGCCGCCGTCGCGTATCGACGACCAGATCGGCGTAGCGCCAGGGTCCCTCCGGAGTGAGAGCCCGCGGCGGCTCGCCGCGGCGCTGTGCGTAGATGCGTTGGTCCGCGAAGTTCGCGAACCACACCATGTCCTGCATCACCCTATAAGCGCCCCCGCCGTACTCGTGCGCGCCCGTGCGCACGTTGAAGGGTGGCGGAGTCGCGTCCTCGGCGCGGCCGTCGGCCCGGCAGCGGACCAGCACGTTGCGTCCGCCTTCGGCCGCGCGTCCCTCCAGCCAGTAGGCGCTCTCGGCCACCAGCGTGACCGACCCGAGGCGCAGGCTGCCGGTGGCGATGCGCTGAGCCGAGATCGGGGACCGCCACGTGCCGAAGGGGGATTCGGTGACATTCGTTGTCATATGGTCTCGGATGGTTCGGCTGGGGTGGGCTTTGAGGAGCGTGTTTTCGGCGGGCATGCTGGCAGATTGCGGGGCATTCGCTCAAGACTTCACTGGGTGGCGCCGGGTCCGGGAGCACGCACCTCTGCGTCGGTAGGGTGGGCTTCGCTGCGCTCAGCCCACCCTACGAGGCCCAGCCTGCGCGGCGCGTACCGCGGACCCATCTTGGGTGACGCGAGCCGGCGCGGGCCCCGGCCAACGAGCGGGGATGGATTCAAAACTGCCGACGGCGGGTTTATCCTCTCCACCCCGCCCGCAAGCCACATCCCACGGACGGAGCCCGAAGCTGTCTCCTTTTGATCGCTGGAGGGGAGAACGTCATGAGCCGAACGAGAACGACCGTCGAGCCCGATTGGGATACGCCGCTCATGCTCACTCTGACGCCGGCCATCGTCGTGCACGCGTTGTTCGCATCCGCGGACGCGGTGCACACGGGGTGGGATTCGTGCATCGACCAAGCCCTCGTAGTCGCCGATGTCAGCGCGGTCGACGAGGGAAACGACAATCACTGCCGACTGGTTAACCAGGAGTATGTGGAAGACGAGGACCCGGATGTGACCTGGCACGATTGGACGGTGGAGGTGCGAATCGGCGAGACCTACGTGGTCGGACACTGGCGACTGCAGGATACGCTGGGCCCCGCTGCATGGGAGTGGTACGCGTCGGAGGCGGAGAAGGCTTTCTCGCAAGCCTGCGTGCTGATTGGCAAGCGCGTGCGCCGCGGGCTGATCATCGAGGAGCCTCCCGAGGCCTCTCCTCCCTCGCGCACGCACCACTGACGCGGGTAAGACGCTCCGCGGTGCGAGGCGCGAGCCTGGCTGCTCGCGGAGCGTGGTTCAGGAACGGGCGTAGGATGCCGATGTAGCCCGGGTCCCAGGGCCCACCCCGTGTATGCGCGTCGCGCCGTCGCGTTGCAGAGGAACACATGCTGACCCGACATTTCAGGAACATCCTGTACATCAAGATTCGTGAAAGCCGCCTCATCGTGAAGTCCCTCAAGACCGGTAAGGTCGCTGTCGACGAGCCCATTCTCGCCATGGAGGCCAACGGGAAAACGCGTGTGCTCGCGGTCGGTGCGCGGGCCCGCAAGCTCGAAGGCGGTAACGCGGCAATCATCGCGAACGGCTTCAGCCACACACGCTCCATCATCGACGATCCCCGGGTTGCACAAAAGACGCTCCACTACTTCGTACGCCACGTGCATCCGCATAGTCCCATGCGGCTGAGACCCCTCGCGGTCGTGCATCCGCTCGAGAGGGTCGAGGGTGGTCTTACGCAGCTCGAGGCGTGCACGCTGCGGGACCTGGCACTTCGCGCCGGCGCGAAACGCGCCTGCGTTTGGGTCGGGCAGGAACTGCCGGACGAGGAGATCCTCGCAAACAAATACCCGACCCTATCGGGTGAGCTACACTTTCCCCTGAAATAATGCCGCCGGTCGGTAAGTAAAAGAAAGGCCTCCTCGCGGAATATCGGGTGACAGGCGTGCACGGTAGGCTGGACGAAGCGAAGCCCACCCTACCGATGAAGAGGCGCGCGCCTCGGGCGCGCCGCACGTGGCAAATCCGCCGCTTTTGTCGGTCTTGCATGATGAACGGGGAAAAAATGCAACCGCTCGAGCTGCGTCGCGTCGCGGGCGCGATCGTCGCGCTCTTTCTTCTTGGCGGTGCCGGCGCCGGTGTCGGTGCCTTGGAGCCCGGTGCAACCCGCGCCACCATGCGCGTCATTTTCGACAGCGTACGTACGCTGCTGACGTTCAGCGTGAAGGACCAGGGGTTTCGTGATCCCTCCCGGCAGGACCGCGTCATCGACGCCCTCAACGAGCTTGGTGACCAGGCCGCGATGCTCTCCGAGCACGCCGCTGCAGATGATGTCGGCAGCGCGTTCCTGGCGAGCTCTCTCGAACGTTATGCGGTGCTGACGCTGCGCAACTATGAATGGGGACGATTCGAGCGGCTCCCTGCGCTCGTTTACCAGACCACGGAGATATGCGTCGCCTGCCACACGCGGCTGCCCGCGCGAGCGGATTCGCCGCTGGCGGAGGACTTCATCGATTCGGACACGGTCGAGACGCTGCCTGCTTACAGGCGCGCGAAGGTGCAGGCCGCGACGCGCCGTTTCGATGACGCGCTCGCCACCCTCGAGGCGTTGCTCGCGTCGAGACGCATCGACCCGGTTCGCGCAGTGGACGCTGCCCGACTTTATCTGTCCATCAGCCTCCGGGTTAAGAGCGACGTCGAACGGCCCGTACCGATTCTGAATGCACTGGCGCAACGCGGCGACTTGCCGCGCGCGCTACGCGAGGACGTTGCGTCGTGGGTGTCCGCGCTGCAACGCCTGCGGGACTGGCCGCCCAGCGGCGCCCCCCCGGACGCCGCGCGGACCCTGATCGAGGATGCGGCTCGGCGTCTGCCCCGCGAGCGCAGTGCACTGGTTCATTACATAGCCGCATCGGGTCTGCTCCATCGATATACGGGAGCGGCGCAGCCCGGCGCGAGGTCTGCTGAGCTCGCGGAGGCGTACTATCTGCTCGGCGTCGCCGAGTATCGCAGCCACGCCGACGACTGGTTGCCGCAGGCGGAGCTCTACCTCGAGTACGCGATCCGGCTCGCGCCGGATGCGCCGAGCGCTGCCCGCGCCTACGAGTTGCTGGAACAGAAGGTGCTTCTGGGATACGGCGTTGGCAATGCCTCGGAGCTGCCGCAGGAGCTTCGTGATCACCTGCAAAAGCTGGCCTCGATAATCGCGCGCTCCTGAGAATGCTTCGCGGTATCTTGGGTAACCGCCGCTCAGGGCCGGGATGGGCCCCGGGGTATGTGCCGCCCAGCCGCAAAGCCCCGCGGGGCGGGGCCGGCAACTGGGGCATCCACGAAGTGAGCCATGACCGTCACACAGCGAAACGACGAGGGCGTCCGTACGACAGAGCCCGGCCCCGCGCGCGTTCCAGATCTCAGGCCTGATTCGGGGCTTGGGACGAAGCGGTGCGTACCCCGGGGTCCATCCCCAGGCTGGCGATGACCGGACATTCCGCGAAGAGCCCCAGGCCGCATTTCTCACCAGCCCACGGCCGCGAACGCGGATCTGCCCGCATCCAGTGTGTTGGGAAAAGTGGGGTCACACACTACTTTCCTTTCCGCTAGCCTACCGCCGAGGCACCGTGCAAAGGGAAAGTAGTGTCTGACCCCGACTGTCAAGTACGCCGGCGCGCCTCGACTCTCGCGCGCCTTGTATCTTTTGTATGTGGGGGCATCTCCGCGGCCTCGCTTCGCGCGCTGGTGAGAAATACGGGCTGGGAGCGCGGTCGTCCGCGGGAGCCGCCGCCTCAACGTAGCCCGTCCGGCTCCACCACTCCGATGTAGGGGAGCGTGCGATGTTGCTCCGCGTAATCCAGACCGTAGCCCACGACCCACACGTCCGGGATGTCGAACCCGAGATACTCGATGCTGACTTCGACCTCCTGGCGCGCCTGCTTGCGCACCAGGGCGCAGGTGCGGATCGAGGCTGGCGCGCGCGCTTCCAATAGCCCTGTCAGATAGCGCAGCGTGCGTCCCGTGTCCACGATGTCCTCCACGATCAGCACGTGTCTGCCCTCCAGACTCTCGCGCACGTCCATGAGCAGGCGCACCGCACCGGACTCGGCGCCGCCGCGCCCATAGCTCGAGAGGGCGATGAAGTCGATCAGACGCGGCACGGTGAGTTCGCGCGACAGATCGGCGAGGAACATGAAGGCGCCCTTGAGCACACCTACCAACGTCAGCTCCCCCTTGTCGGCGTAATCGAGGGAGATCTGCCGTGCGAGCTCCTTGATCCGATCTCGAATCTGCTCTTCGGAGATGAGGACGCGAGGATGATCGGAGTCGCTCATGGCGGTTGCCCTCCTCTAGGGTCTCAGCAGCGGGCACCCCCCGAGGGTCGCCACGGATTGCCGGTGGCAGCGCCCGGCTGGGGTCCCGTGCGCGCGGGTGCGCCGCTTGAGGGACCGTGCGCCCCATCGCCTCAATCGGGAAGCGCCTCCGCGGCGACGCCATGGTGTTGGATCAGGTCCACGAGGGTGCCGTGGCTGAAACCGCCCCGCTCGTAGTGAACGATCAGCACGTGAGGATCTCCGGGCTCGAAGTGTGCGCTCAGGATTCGGCGCTGGCGCTCCAGCCGCGTAACCATCTCCGCCCGCCGATACAGGTCGATATCATTGCGAATTCGTATGCGTGCCCGCTCCGGCTGCTTGGCCATGGCTCCCCTGTGGGTTCGGCTGAGCGCAACCGCGCGATTTTGTCCCAAGATCGGGCTAACGACAACTCCAGGGGTCCTCGTCCTTGGGCGCCCGCTGTCGCGCTCACGGACTGGACGGGTCGTGAGGCTCCGCGACCGGCGTCCTCGTTGCATTCTGCTCCGCGAATGATCAGACTTCAAAAAAGGGGGAACGGCTCACCCCGCTGCCGAGGCCCCAGCCGTCGCCGGACGTCGCGGGGTATCCAGCTGGCCTGGAGGACCCCCGGGAGGATATCAAGGTGGACGAGCCGTTGGACGCGACTATCGGCAACTGGTACAAAGACCTTGATGGACGATCTTTCGAGGTGGTCGCCGTCGACGAAGAGGCGGGCACGGTCGAGGTCCAATACTTCGATGGCACCCTCGGCGAGTTCGAGCTCGACACGTGGCGCGAGAGCTCCCTGGAACCCATCGAGCCCCCTGAAGATTGGACGGGCGCGTACGAGCCCTTGGAGCGTGACGATCGCGGCGAGAGCGATGCGGCCATGCGTCCGGAGGACTGGAACGGGCCCTGGGACGAGCTGGATCGCGCCGACTGAGCCTGGACCGCCCATCGCAGCCTACCGCCGGCGTTCAGGTCACATCCCGGCGCCGATCGTCAACCCGATTACCCACGAAATACATCCATCGTCTTGCCGCCCCGACAGGGCTGAGATTCGTGGGTGACGAGGATCGTCGACGAGGCGCCTCCAGCCCGGCGCCTCCGTGTTACGGGTCGTGGCGCGGCGGGACGGTGTCGCGGGCGGTACGCTGCACCCATCAAATCCACCCTCCAGCCTCTGAGCCGCCCGCGGCCCGCGCATGCTGCCCCGGCACGGGGGTTGCCCGGAAATGACCGGAGGCGAACCTCTGTAAAATAGGCAGCGGACGACCCCAGCGCGGGCGCGGGATGGCGCGGCGCCGGGGCTGTCGATTTGACCCACGTCAACCCCCGGAGGATATTCGCATGCGAGTCTTGGTGTGGGCAGGCAGCCCTTCGGGATCTACGGGAACGAGCCAAAGGATCGAGTGATGCGACTACCCTTGGAGATCACCTTCCGTAACATGCAACAATCACCCGCCATCGAGAGCCGGATTCGCGAGAAGGCTTCCAAGCTCGAGGAGTTCTGCGAGGACATCATGGGATGCCGGGTGGCGGTGGAGGCGCCACATCGAAATCACAACAAAGGCAACCTTTACCACATCCGCATCGATCTCACCGTGCCCGACGGAGAGCTGGTCGTGAGCCGGGGTCCCGGTCAACAGCACGCCCACGAGGACGTCTACGTGGCGATACGCGATGCGTTCAACGCAGCCAAGCGACAGGTGCAGGACTACATGCGCCGTCGCCGTGGGCACGTGAAACGTCACGACGCGCCGCCCCACGGGCGCATCGTCCAGCTCTACCCCGAGGAGGGCTACGGCAAGATCGAGACACCGGACGGTCGTCTGGTCTACTTCCACCGCAACAGCGTCCTGAACGGCGATTTCGACAAGCTCGAGGTGGGTGTCGAGGTGCGTTTCGCGGAGGAGAAGGGAGATGAGGGGCCCCAGGCCAGCACCGTCAAGATCGTCGGCAAGCATCATATCATTGGCTGAGCACGTTCCGTATTCGGCTCCGATGTCAGCCCACTCGCTCGAGCGATGCCCGCGGCGACGCGCCGAGTGGCAGCCGCCGGGCGACGTGCCGCCCGCCCCGGGGCCCTCGGAGGTGCCGCCGGAGCCGGAGGAGCCACCCGAGGCGCCGCCGCCCGAGGAGCCTCCCGGGCCCGACGAGGTGCCCCCGGGGCCTCCCCCGGAGACGCGGCACGCCAGCCCGCGGCGCAGTGGGGTGCGGGCCCCAGCCCGCATTTCTCACCGGTCCACGGCTGCGGACGCGGATCTGCCCGCATCTACTGTGTTGCGCTCGGCAGAGGTGCTCGACGTACTGTCAAGTACGCCTGCGCGCCTTTGCTCTCGCGCGCCTTGTATCTTTTGTATGTGGGGGCATCTCCGCGCCCTCGCTTCGCGCACCGGTGAGAAATGCGGGCTAGCGGCGATCGCGGCTCCCCGGAGCGGCTCATGATGGCGCAGGCGCTTGCGGAACCGACATCCGGCCCCTTTCGCATCAAGGACTGCGCGCTCATCGCCATCGCCACCGGAAGGCGCGCATTCACGTTGCGGGAGCTCAGGGAAGGGCTGGCCGACATCCATGGCGACAGCGTCTACTACCACTTCTGGGGGAATCTGCTGGAGCCGCGATTCGAGGAGCGTGAATACAACAACGACTTCGCCGGTTGGGTGCGGCACGGGCTGCACGACGGCGTCCTCGCCGAGCGGCTGGCAGTCTTGGATCCGACCGATTTCGCGGAGCTCGACGCCCTGCGCGAGGAGCTCGTCGACACCGTCGAAGAGCGTCTGGAGGAGAGCGAATATCTGCCGTGGGTGCGTGCAAGCCGGCCCTTCGAGTTCACGCGTTCGCAGATCGTGGTGTTCGACACCGGAAAGCGCGCCGCGCACGCAGAGGAGCTCGCGCGCCTCGTGCCCTCGTTCTCCACGGGCAGCATCTTTTACCACTTCATCGACGCGCGCCGGCGCGTCGGCGGAGGCCATGACGATTTCAGCGCGTGGCTGGCGTCGCTCGAGGAAGACCATGCGGAGCTGCGCGCCCGCCTCGCCGCGATCGATCCCTACTTCGGCAGCCTCACCGAGCTGCGAGGAAATCTCACGGCGGCCTTCCAGGCTCATTTTGCCGGAGCCGGATGATGGGCCTGCTCGACGACTACGCCGCCGTGACCGGCGAAGACGTGGTCGATCACCTGCGCCAGCTTGCCGGAGCGCTCACGGGTGCGAGGATGGTCCACGTCAACTCCACGAGGATCGGCGGCGGTGTCGCGGAGATCCTGGCCAAGCTCGTGCCGCTCACCCGCGAGCTCGGGATAGACGGGTCCTGGCAGGTGATTCGCGGCGAAAATGCCTTCTATCAGTGCACCAAGGGCATGCACAACGCGCTGCAGGGCAACCCCGTCACGCTCTCCGAGCATCATCTCCATGCCTACGAGGAGAACAATGCGCGCAGCGCCGAGGAGCTGCGGGGCGTGCTCGAGGAAGCCGACTTCGTGTTCATCCACGACCCTCAGCCCGCAGCGATGCTTCGGCACTTCCCCGCGCGCCGGGGCAAGTGGATATGGCGCTGCCACATCGACGTGAGCCATCCGCACCGGCCGGTGTGGCGTTACATCCGAAATTTCGTGGCCGCGTACGATGCCAGCATCTTCTCGCTCTCCGCGTTCGCGCATCCGCTGCCCAATCCCGCGTATATTGTTCCCCCGAGCATCGACCCGCTGAGCGAGAAGAACGTCGGACTCGAGGGCGCGGAGATCACCGCCGTACGCGAGCGATTCGGCCTCGACCCCGATCGGCCGCTTCTGGTCCAGGTTTCCCGATTCGATCGCTTCAAGGATCCGGTCGGCGTCATTCGCGCCTATCGGCTGAGCAAGCAGTTCGTGCCGGGGTTGCAGCTCGTGCTGGTGGGCGGGCCGGCCGCCGATGATCCGGAGGGCGAGATCGTTCTGCAGGAGGTGCGCACGGAAGCCGCAAACGACCCCGACGTGCACGTGCTATTGTTGCCGCCGGACGCCCATCGAACGATCAACGCCCTGCAGCGCAGCGCCGACATCGTGCTGCAGAAGTCCCTGAAGGAGGGTTTCGGGCTCACGGTGACGGAGGCGATGTGGAAGGGTAAGCCGGTGATCGGCGGCAACGCCGGCGGCATCCGGTTGCAGGTGGTCAATCACCACACGGGGTTTTTGGTGGACACGCCCGAGGGCGCAGCGCTGCGCATCCGCTATCTGCTGCACCAACCGGAAGAGATGAGGGACATGGGTCGCAAGGCGCGGGAATTCGTGCGCGAGAACTTTCTGCTGACGCGCCAGCTTCGCGAGTATTTGACGTTGATGGTGGCCCTTCGGCACGGCGCAGCCGATCGCATCGAGCTCGCCTGAGCGCCGGGTTCATCCGTGAAGCGGCGGTACACGATGCCATTCGGCGCGGAGGTCATCGACGGCGGGGTACGCTTCGGGCTCTGGGCGCCGGCCGCCCAGCGCGTCGAGCTGTGTCTCGAGGGACCGGGGCGCGAGCGCATCCTGGCCACGGAGGCGCAACCCGATGGGTGGTTTCGTCTCGAGACCGAGGCGGCGCAGCCGGGCACGCTCTATCGCTATCGTATCGACGGGGGCGTGCGGGTGCCGGATCCGGCGTCGCGGTTTCAGCCGCGGGACGTGCATGGCCCCAGCCAGGTGCTCGACCCTGGCCATTGGATCTGGGGCGACGGCGCGTGGCGCGGACGCCCTTGGGAGGAGACCGTCCTCTACGAGCTGCATGTGGGCACTTTCACGCCGCAGGGAACCTACCGCGGCGTGGCGCAGCGCCTGCCAGCGCTGGTCGATCTCGGTGTAACCGCCGTCGAGCTGATGCCCGTCGCGGAGTTCGCCGGCGTGCGCAACTGGGGCTACGACGGCGTGCTGCCTTTCGCGCCGGAGCGCTGCTACGGACATCCCGACGATCTCAAAGCCCTGGTCGAGGCGGCCCACGCCCACGGACTCATGATTTTCCTGGATGTGGTCTATAACCACTTCGGTCCGGAGGGCAACTACCTGCATCGATATGCACCCGAGTTCTTCAGCCGTCGGCAGGACACGCCCTGGGGGCCAGCCGTCAACTTCGACGGCGAGCACGGCGCTTGGGTACGCCGGTTCTTCGTAGACAACGCGTGTTACTGGCTCGAGGAGTACGGTTTCGACGGGCTGCGCCTGGACGCGGTGCACGGGATCCGGGACCACGGTGACCCGCACATCCTGACGGAGCTCGCTCAGGCGGTGCACACCGGGCCGGGCAGCCGTCGGCCGGTGCATTTGGTGCTCGAGAACGACGAGAACGCGTCGCGTTATCTCGCGCGCGACGCATCGGGACGTCCGCGCGCGTACGTGGCGCAGTGGAACGACGATTTCCATCACGTACTGCACGTTCTCGCGACCGCTGAGACCACCGGCTACTACCAGGACTACGACCCTGATCCAACGAAGCACCTCGGGCGCTGCCTGCGGGAAGGCTTCGCGTATCAAGGAGAGGCATCTGCTTATCGGGGCGCACGTCCTCGCGGGGAGTCGACGGCGGGTCTGCCCCCCACGGCATTCGTCAACTTTCTGCAGAATCATGACCAGGTGGGCAATCGGGCCCGCGGAGAGCGCGTGACGATGCTGGCGAGCGCGGAGGCGGTGCGCGCCGCTACGGCGGTGCTGCTGCTCGCGCCATCACCGCCGTTGCTGTTCATGGGCCAGGAGTGGGCCGCGCACGAGCCGTTTCCTTACTTCTGTGACTTTGACCCGGAGCTGGGGGCCTCGGTGCGCGAGGGACGGCGGCGTGAGTTCGCCGAGTTTCGGAAGTTCAGTGACGAGCAGGCGCAGCATCACATACCCGACCCGCTGTCGACGGAAACCTTCGCGAGCGCACGTCTCGATTGGGGCGCGCGCGAGCAGCCCCAGGCCCGCGAGTGGCTGGCGTTCCATCGGCGCTTGCTTCGTCTGCGCCGGCGCGAAATCGTCCCTCGCCTCGGGCGTATCGTTGCCGACGGCGCCGTCCTCACGCGCCTCGGGGAACGGGCGCTTGCCGTGGAGTGGCCGCTCGAAGACGGCGGTCGTCTCGCCCTCGCGGCCAATCTGGGTCACGAGGCGAGCGCGGGGGTCAGGAACCTCCGGGGCCGCCTGCTCTACGCCACCGACGAGCAATACGCCGCGGCGCCGCGGGCCGCGACCCTCGGGCCGTGGACGGTGCGCTGGTTCGTCGCGTAAACATCGTCGCCCAAACGGGCGTGAGAAGGCGCTACCCTGTCGATCTTCGCAAGCCCTCGTGCGCTGGCCAGCCCATGGGGTGGCAGTGTGCACGCCGAGGCGTGAGGTCATGAACGTGTCCCCGGACAAAGACAAGCCGTTTTCGTCGAAGATACCGACGGCCACCTACCGTCTGCAGCTGAACGGCGATTTCAACTTCGACCGCGCCGCTGCCATCGTGGACTATCTATCGGAACTCGGCATCAGCCATGCCTACGCCTCGCCCTACCTGAAGGCGCGGCCCGGTAGCACCCACGGCTACGACATCATCGATCACAACGCGTTCAACCCCGAGATCGGCAGCCGGGACGGCTTCGAACGTTTCGTAGCGTGTTTGCGGAAGGTCGGCATGGGCCACATTCTCGACCTCGTGCCCAATCACATGGGCGTAGGGAGCGACAACGCGTGGTGGATGGACGTACTCGAGCACGGGGAGGCGTCCGCTTACGCCCCATACTTCGACATCGATTGGCGGCCCGAAGAGGAAAGCTTGCGCGGCAAGGTGCTGCTGCCCGTGCTGACCGACCATTACGGCACCAGGCTCGAGAACGGGGCCGTCACGCTCGCGTTCGACGCACAGGCGGGTGAGTTCCGCGTGCAAGTGGACGGCCAGTGCTTTCCCGTCGACCCCGGTACGTATGGGAGCGTGCTCGCGCATCGTCTCGAAGTTCTCGAGCAGGAGCTGGGGCGGGGCGACTCCAACGTGCACGAGCTGCAAAGCCTGATCACCTCTTTCCGGAACCTGCCCACGCGGGGTGGGGCGGGTCTTGAACGTCAGGCAGAGCGCGCGCGCGACAGCGCGGGATTGAAAAGGCGCTTGGCAGAGTTGTGCGCGGCTTCGGAGGTGGTGTCCGATTTCGTGAACCGCAATGTCGCGGATTGCAACGGCGAGCGCGGCGAACCCGCGAGCTTCGATCGTCTGCACGAGCTGCTCGAGCAACAAGCCTATCGTCTCGCCTACTGGCGGGTAGCGGCGGACGAGATCAACTATCGCCGCTTCTTCGACATCAACGATCTGGCCGGCTTGCGCATGGAGGTCCCCGCGGCGTTCGAGGCGACGCACGCGCTCGTCCTCGGACTCGTGTCGGGAGGACGGCTGGATGGCCTTCGTATCGATCACCCTGACGGTCTGTTTGATCCCGCCGCCTACTACGCGCGCCTGCGCGATCGACTGCGGACTCGGGACACCGTCGACCCGCGGGACGGCGAACCGTCCTGCTATGTGGTGGTGGAGAAGATCCTGGCGAGCCACGAGACGCTGCGGGAAGACTGGCCCGTGCACGGCACCACCGGATACGATTTCGCGAACGAGGTCAATGGTCTGTTCGTCTATCCCGGATCGGCCAAGAGCCTGGATCGGCTCTATGCACGCTTTACGGGAAGCGCGCGCGAGTTCGATGAGGTGGCCTACGAGCGCAAGAAACTCATCACACGAACCCAGCTCTCGAGCGAGCTCACCGTGCTCACTCATCTCGTGCACGCCATCGCCAAGCGTGATCGATACACGCGAGACTTCACCCGCGACGGTGTGCGCGATGCCCTGACCGAGATCGTGGCGTGCTTTCCGGTCTATCGCACGTACGTCACCGGAGATGGTTCGAGCGAGGCCGATCGGCGCTGCATCGGGTGGGCCGTGGCCGAGGCTCGGCGTCGCAGTCCCGCCTCCGACATCGACATCTTCGATTTTCTGCGCGATGTGCTGATGCTCCGGGTCGCCGAGCCCGATCGCGATATCGTGAGCTTCGTCATGAAATTTCAGCAATATACAGCGCCGGTCATGGCGAAGGGCATCGAAGATACCGCATTCTACGACTACAACCGCCTGCTCTCGTTGAACGAGGTGGGGGGCGACCCGAACCGTTTCGGGGTCTCGGCGGACGAATTCCATCGCGCCAACGGCGAACGCGCGAGGTGCTGGCCTCATGCGATGCTCACGACCTCCACACACGACACCAAGCGCAGCGAGGACGTGCGGGCGCGTCTCAACGTACTAACGGAGATCCCTGCGCTGTGGCGCCGGCATGTGGCGCGGTGGCGGCGTATCAATCGCCCCAGAAAGCGCATCGTGCAAGGCCGCGAAGCCCCGACCCGCAACGACGAGTATCATTTCTATCAGTGTCTTGTGGGGGTGTGGCCGCTGCGCGCGCCGGGAGCGAGCGAGCTGGGAAACCTGCGCGATCGCGTCGAGCGTTACATGCTGAAAGCCGTACGGGAAGCCAAGGTTCGTACTTCGTGGATCAACCCCAATCGGCATTACGAGGAGGCGGTGTCGCGCTTCGTCCACCGAGTCCTGGCGCGCCCGGAAAGGAACGCCTTCCTCCAGGACTTCATCCCGTTCCAGCGACAGGTGGCGCGGATCGGGCTGTACAACAGTCTGGCGCAGACCCTGCTGAAGCTCACGGCGCCCGGCGTCCCGGACATCTACCAGGGTAACGAGCTGCCGGTTTTCAGCCTGGTGGATCCGGACAATCGAAACCCCGTCGACTACGATTGTCGTCGCGCGATGCTCGAAGAGGTGCGGCGCTCCACGGAAGACGAAACGAACCTTGCCGCGTGCGCCAAGACGTTCGCCGACGAGATCGAAGATGGTCGGGCGAAGCTGTACCTGACTTGGCGCACCCTCGCGCTGCGCCGGCGGTGGGCGGCCGCCTTCGCACGGGGAGACTACGTTCCACTGCGCGCGGACGGCAGCAAGGCCGAGCACTTGTTCGGCTTTGCTCGGGTCCACGGCGGCAGACAGGTAATCGTCGTCGTACCGCGCTGGCTCGCGCGTCTCGCGGGGGATCGGGAAGCCGCGCCTGTGGACGCGGCACGGTGGTCCGGGACCTGGATCGTTCTGGACCGGATGCGGCCCGGCGCCGACTACCGCAACGTGCTCACCGGCGAGCGCGTGCAGATCGGGCAGCGCGACGGCGCCCCCGCGCTTGCGGCCGTGCAGTTGTTCGCACACTTTCCGGTCGCGCTGCTGGTCAATCCGGAGTCCTCCTGAAGTCCAGGCGACGCATCAAGCTCGCCGGCACCGGCGCTTGTGCGTCGCGAGGGGCCGCGTGGATGACGCCGCGACGCGTCGCCGCCGTGAGGATTCGTTACCAGACGGAAACAAAGTCGTGTTCCGGTGACATAGGGCGGAAACAGAGCCCGCGTATAGTCATGACCATCGAAGCTCTTCAACACCCCTCCTCCCTCCCCCCTTGGCCCCACCCACAGCGGTGGGGTTTCTTTTTGCGTTCTTCGCGGATTTCCGGGGAACCGCGCTCACGCGCGTCATGCCGGATGGGTCCCGGGGTATGTGCCGCGCAGTCGCAAGCCCCGAAGAGAGCGGGGTCGGGATCGGACCCGAGAGCCATGGGGCGTGACGCGTGTTCAAACGAAGCTCACGCAAAGCGTCCAGCAAGCACGGCGCGGCCCTTGCGCGACACATACCCCAGAGCCCAGCGTTTTCGCGACATTGCGCGAAAAGCCTTTCTTCTCGAGCGCGGCTCAGGTCGTGGGGCCGCCGAACTCGGTGATCTCGGCCAGGATCGGACAGGTAGGCGCATGTGTCCCGAACCCGTCCGCATACTCGTCGTCCGGCGAGTGCCCGCACGCGGGGCAGGGTGCGTGTTTGAGATAGACCAGGCTGACGGCGTCGGCCACATGGGTCAGGGACTCTCTCAACGCGCGTTCCCGCCGGCGCCACTGCTCTCGTGTGAGCCAGTGAAAGGCGGCGGCAGCGGTGACGCCGACAAACGCGCCGAAGAGGAACGGCTCGAGGTCGGCGAAGCCGCGTACGGAAACCAGGTATACGCCGTACGCGAGAACTCCCAGCAAAAACAGCCATGGCACGATGCGGTTACTCCGTTTACGCGTCGTCGGTTGTGACGTCTGTAACGTTTCCGGATGGCTTCGCCTCGCCGGCGGCGTAGTAGGCACGGCAGGGCGTCTCCAGCCCACGGACCACGCGCTTGCCCTCCAGCGGACCCCGAGTTTCGGTCACGACGGTGTGTTGCCCCTCCTGGTGATGATCGTCGTAGAAGTAGAGCACGACCCAGTCCCGGGTGCGGCCGAGATCGTGCGCGCGTGCGGTGTTGGAATAGAGGGCGGTGAAATGCCAGCCGTCGCGGTCGGTGTGCAGGATGGGTAGCCAGGCCTTGCCTTCGGGGTTGAAGCGTCGGGGTGCGATGGTGGGGAGGGATCCTCTAGCGGATTTCTCGCGGTACTCGCGGTCCACGTCGAGCAGCACGGCCACCGATGGCGAACGGGCAGGCTGGCGCGCGCGACTGCGCACGCGTCCCAGCATGGTTTCGAGCACCGCGCGCAGGACGGCGGCACGACGCGGGCCGACACCGGGCACGCGCTCGAGCCGCCCGTCGTGCGCGGCCGTCTCCAGGGCCTCGAGCGTGTCGATGTGGAGCTGTTCGTGGAGGCGCTCCGCCAGGACCGGACCGATGCCCGGCACGCTCTGAAAGAGTCGCACCGGGTCGAGCTCTCCGCGCAGGCGCTCGAGCTGGCTCCAACGCCCGGTGGCCACGATCTCGATGATGGCAGCGGCAATGCCTCGTCCAATGCCGGGCAGCGATTGCAGGTGCTCCGGTCCCTCGCGTTCCACAATGGCGCGCACATCGCGATCGAGATGTGCGACGGTATCCGCCGCCCGCCGGTAGGCGCTCACCCGAAACGGGTTCGCCCGTTGCAGCGCCAGCAGATCGGCCCCCTCGCGCAGTCTGGCCGCGACCCGCTGGTTCATGGATTCGGGTTGACTCTCGTTCATCGGGATGGCTCGGTGCGGGCGGGCGTTGCGATCACTGAGGCGTACCCGGGATCGCTCGCCGTTTCAGCCCGGTCCGTGCGGTTGATCTGGATCAACGCCTAAAAGATGCAATCGATCGGTAATGTATTCCTTCGTTGCATAGCTCCTCGGCGGGCGGGTCGGCACCCATTAACCTGGCGCTGCGAGCCTTCGGCGTCGTCGAGGTTTTTTCCGTCGCGAGGAGGCGAGTCGGCGATGGTGCTCAAGAATCTCCTGGTGATCGTGGATGCGTCCGAAGATGCCGCGACTCGCATCGATGCCGCGGTGGCGCTCGCCAAGGTGCACGACGCACAGCTCGTCGGCCTGCACGTGGGTATGCCACCGCCCCTGCCGCCCATCGTAGCCACGCAGTTCTCCGAGCCGGCACGGCAGGCGTTGCTGGCCTCCGTGCGTAGGGCCGCCGAGCACTCCGAGCGGCTGTTCCGTGAGCGCACCGAGGAGCAGGGCGTTCATACGGTGTGGCGCCATGCCGAGGGCGACGCTGCTGCCATCGCCAGCCTGCACGCGCGCTACGCCGATCTGGTCATCGCCGGCCAGCCCAATCCGAAGGTCGACGAGGTCGACGTGCGCACTCGCTTTCTGGCGCACCTGGTGATGGCCGCGGGCCGTCCGGTTGTGGTCGTCCCCCACGGTGCTCGGCCCGAGCGCATCGGGGACCGCGTTCTCGTTGCCTGGAACGCGAGCCGGGAGGCGGCGCGCGCATTGAACGACGCCCTCCCCATGTTGGAGAAAGCGAGCGACGTGTTGGTCGTATCCGTCAACCCTGCTCCAGGCGGTCCGAGCGGCGTAATGTATGCGAGCCACGATATCGCCCATAATCTGTTGGGCCACGGCGTGAAGGCGCACCACGAACGCATCTCGGAGTACGACAAGGCCGCGGGGGAGGTGCTGCTGGCCCGTGCCGCCGATTACGGGGCCGATCTGTTGGTGATGGGGGCGTACGGCCACACCCGTTTTCGTGAGATTATCCTCGGCGGCGCCACCCGGCACGTGCTGCGCCACACTACCATACCGGTCCTGGTGTCGCACTGAGGGCATTAAGGGGTGTCGGACACGACTTTTCGTGCTCTCCAGCAAAAGCCGTGTCTGACAGCACTTAAGGCGGGATAGGGGAAGTCGACGATCCGAGAGGTATCGCCATGAAAGGGAAGACGTTTTGTCTGCTGATGATGGCTGCGGGTGCTCTGTTGAGCCCCTCGGTGAGCTGGGCGCAACCGACGACCATCACCGTGCACGTTCTCAGCAAGGGCGCCAAATTCATCGGCACCAGCATGGGCGGCGCGCTCATCACCGTGAAGGACGCGCGCACGGGTGAGCTGCTCGCGAAGGGAGTCACGGCCGGCGGCACCGGCGATACGGGTCGCATCATGAAGACACCCCACACGCGCGGCGGCGTGCTCTCGACGCCGGACGCGGCGAAGTTCGAGACCGCGCTCGATCTCGAGCAGCCCCGGCTGCTCGAAGTCACCGCCTACGGCCCTGCGGCGCAGCCCCAGTCGTCGAATCGGGTGTCCGCGACCCAGTGGGTGGTGCCAGGCAGGGATGTCACCGGCGGTGACGCCTGGCTGCTGGAGATACCCGGTTTCGTCGTCGACATCAGGACCCCGCCCGCGCACGTGAAGCTCGACGGGCTGCCTCACGAGGTGGCCGTAGAGGCCAACGTGACCATGATGTGTGGCTGTCCCATCACCCCTGGCGGGCTTTGGGACGCGAACCAATTCGAGGTCGGCGTTTTGCTCGCCCGCAACGGTGAGCGCGTCGGCGAGTTTCCACTGAGCTACGCGGGAACGAGCAGTCAGTTCGGCGGCGCGCTGCAAGTCGACGAACCCGGCGTGTATCGAATGACCGTGTTCGCGTACGACCCCGCCAATGGCAACACCGGCCTGGACGAGACGACCTTCATCGTCTCTCACTGAAAAACCGCACAATACTGGAAAAGCCTGTGACTTGGCTGCGTCCCGGCGGGTTCCGGGGTACGGGACTCTACGTCGTAAGCCCCGAATGGGCCCTGCGGCGAACAGACGCGGGGCCGTTCCGCGACTGACTGACAATCGTGTAACTTCGGCGGCGTCGATGCTCCCCATAGGCCCGCTGCCGCAGCTCTCGGCCCCGCACCGGGGGCGCTTGCGACTGCGCGGCGCATAGCCCGGAACCCTGCTGGTTCGGAGCTTGGTGACGGGCGCCTGTGGACGTAGGGTGGGCTGAGCCGAAGGCGAAGCCCGCCGTCCAGCTCAGACCAGATGAGCCGGGGCGGCACAATAAGAGGTGTGTCATGCGCGAGGTTCATCCCGTCGTCACCGCGTTCTTCGATGACAAGACCTTCAGCGTCGCCTACGTCGCCGTCGATCCGACCAGTGACCGCTGCGTCGTCATCGACCCGGTGCTCGACTTCGACGAGAGGTCGGGGCGCACGAGCACGACGTCGGCGGACGCGATCGTGGCATTCGTGGAGCAGCACAAGCTGCGCGTCGATTGGATTCTCGACACGCACCCCCATGCAGACCACCTGACGGCGCTGGGATACCTGCGCGGGCGATTCGAGGCTCCCACCGGAATCGGCGAAGGTGTCACCCGGGTCCAGGCGTACTGGAAGGATGTCTACAATCTTCCGGATGATTTTCAAGCCGACGGCTCGCAGTGGGATCGCGTCTTCGGGGACGGAGAGACGATCCGCTTCGGCAATGTCGAAGGCAAGGCCATCCATTCGCCGGGACACACATCGGCGTCGGTGACCTACGTGTTCGGCGACGCAGCCTTCGTGCACGACACACTGTTCATGCCGGATTATGGAACGGCCCGCGCCGATTTTCCCGGCGCCGATGCGCGTACGCTCTATCGCACGATTCGCAAGATCCTGGGGTGGCCCCTGGAGACGCGTTTGTTCACCGGTCACGACTACATGCCAGAGGGACGTTCGCCCGCCTGGGAGTCGAGCGTCGCCGAGCAGCGTGAGCACAACGTTCAGGTTCACCAGGGAGTGGACGAGGACGCCTTCGTGAAGCTCCGCACGGAGCGCGATACGCAGCTCTCCATGCCGGCGCTCATGCTCTATGCACTGCAGGTGAACATCCGAGGCGGCCGGCTGCCCGCGCCGGAGTCCAACGGCACGACTTACTTCAAGATCCCGCTGAACCGCTTCTGAGCGCCGAGGCGGAGCCTCTTTTTGGAAGCACCTTTTTTTTGCCGGCGCCAGGCCTTGATCCGAGTCAATGCGGGGGGCGGGCTCCTGCTGAGACGATGCTCTCCAGGGTCATATCCAAGGCCCTTAAGGAGGCCCCATGAATAACAAGATGTTGGTTCCCCTGGATGGCTCCAAGCACGCTTTCAAGGCGCTGGAGTACGCGTGTGACCTGGCCGAGAAGTACGGTTCGACGGTCACATTGCTGCACGTGGTGGTGAGTCGCGAGATACCCGAGGCCGTGCGCCAGTACGTCGAGGTCGAGCACATCGAGGAGCCGCCGGGATATGTCTACGAGCAGATGGTGGCCGAGAACGTCTTGGGCGAGGGGGAGCGCCGGGCTCGAGAGCACGGGGTCAAGGGGGTACGCAAGGTGATCGAGCACGGCGACCCGACCGAGACCATTCTCGGTGTCGCCAAGAACGAGGGGTGCGATGCCATCGTTATGGGCACCCGTGGGCTCAGCGATATTCGCGGGCTCGTCGTGGGCAGCGTCGCGCACAAGGTGTCTCACCTCGCCCCGTGTACGGTGATCACAGTCCGGTAGTAGCGACGGGTACCCACCGACCGCGCCGTAGGGGAGCGCGTCAGGTCTCGTGGTTGACGGGGCGGTACATGAGGGTGTCCGTTTGCTGGTCCGAGCCCACCCAGACATCGTGGCTGCCGACCTCCACGAAGCCCCATTTGGTGTAAAAGGCCCGCTCGAGCCGAGCACGCTCCCAGATGCCGAGCCAGATGGCGTCCGCCTGGCGGCGTCGCGCCTCCTCCAGCATGGCGCCCATGAGCTGACTGCCGACGCCTGCACTCCTGAACTCCCGCAGCACGTAGAGCTGGCTCACCTCGATGGGTTTTTGACCCGGGATGCACGGCGGACTCTCGCTCTCGCGCAGCTTTCCGAATCCCGCCGCCCGGCCTCCGACCTCAGCGATGAGGTAGAGGCAGCCGGGCGAACACAGCTCGCGGGCCACCACCTGGGCGCGGTAATTGCCGCCACGCCCGAGCGAGCGGTCGTCCGGCTGCGCAGGCTGGTTGTACGCCTGGGTGAACGCGAGCGCACCGATGGCGGCGAGCGCCGGCACGTCGTTCGCGCCGGCAGAGCGCACCGTGATCTGCGGGGCTCTCGTGTAAGGTTGAGTGGCTGACACCGGGTTCACCACAGCGCCGCGCGCCGCACGGGTTCCTCTGCACCTTTTCGGCCTGACGCCACGCGGGCTTGAGGGGGGCACCCCGGCGATGCGACGTGCGTCGCAATCCACCGCAAGGCCCTCGCGCCCCCGTGGTGGGCTTCGCCGGCCCTGATAGCGGTTCAGTCATGAGCGGGTAGAGGACGACCCCGACCGGGGGGAAATAGGGCGTCGGGGGGTGTGAACGCGGGCTTGTCCGGCGTCGGATACCACTCGCGGACCCCCTGGGGTCGTGGCCGCCGCGGCGACGATCCCGGCGGGCTGCGGCAGGGTGAGACACGCCGCAAGCCGGAGCCAACGCTCACGGACGGGAGCGGCCCGGCCAGCTTCCGTTTCGGGAAACGAGCTTGGTGACCGCATCAGGGAGCGCGGCCAATGGCATAACGTACCGTCACCGTGGCGGTATAAGTCCGCTCGCCGGGTGCCACCGGCACGGCAGTCGCCTCCGCCGCGAAGCTGCGCGGTAGCGGCTCGATGGGTCGACCGGCTCCCTCGCGGATTTCCAGAACCGGTCCCAGCTCCACGCCCGCCTCTTCCGCGAGGAGCTCGGCCTTGCGCCGGGCGTCAGCCACCGCCGCGCGTCGCGCGCGGTCCAGCAGGACGTCGGGCTCCGCCACCGAGAACCGAATACTTTGCAAGACGCTGGCGCCCTCGCGCACCAGGGCGTCCAGCAACGCGCCCACCGCCTCGAGCTCGCGCAGCTCGATCTGCAACACGTGCGTTACGCGATAGCCAACGATCGTGCGCTGCTCGTTGGGCCGCTGCTTGCGGTCGTACTCTGCGGATAACGTGAGCTGCTGGGTCTGCACATTTTCGTCGGGGACACCGAAGTCTGCGAGGGTGGCGCGCAGGCGGCGTAGGACGTCGGAATTTTCGCTCAGGGCTCGGGCCGCCGTAGGCTCGACCGTCACCGCCCCGGTCTGGAACTGGATACGGTCCGGTGCCGCGCTGACCGAGCCGGTACCCTGGACCACGATATCCGGTGAGTTGCCGGCGTCGGTCGCGGGGGCCGGGCCGGCTACCAGAAGGCCGACCACCCAGATGACATGAGCGGATGTGCGTGTCACGCGCGAGCTCCCCCCTGCTGCGTCTCGGGAGCATAGCCGCAGCCCGGGCACGACGCTAGCTCAGCCCGCATTTTCTTGGCTCTTCGCGGATTTCCGGGAGATGGCTATTTCGCGGGCCACGTTGGGTCCCGGGGCCCGCGCCTCTGCGTCGCAAGCCCCGAAACAACCTCGCAGCTCGAACGTACGCGGGGCCGCGCCCCGCCCCCTCGACGGTTCCGTGTGCTCCGGTTGAGCATGCGTGCGCTCCCCTTGGCGCTGGAGCCGACTCCCGGCCCCGCCCTGCGGGGCTTGCGACTGCGCGGCACATACCCCCGGACCCATCTTGGAAGACGCTCGCCGGCGCGGTTTCCCGGAAATCCGAGAAGAGCCATTTTTCACCGCTCCACGGCTGCGCGCGGGGTTCTCCCCGCATCTACCGTGCGTCATTCTCGCCTGCGGCCTCACGCAGGAGCCAGCTCCGGAATGCGGCGATCTTCGGACGTTCGGCCGTGGTTTGCGGGCTCACCAGGAAGTAGGCCGAGTCCGCCGGAATGCTGAGCCGGAAAGGTCGCACCAGACGACCGGCGGCGACGTCGTCACGGGCGAGTACGTGCCGCGCAAGCGCCACGCCTTGCCCTGCGATGGCCGCCTGAATGAGCATGCTCGAGTCCGTGAACACCGGCCCGCGCGAGGCATCGACGATGTCCTCCACTGCGGCGGCTCGAAGCCACTCCCGCCACTCGCTGGGATCGTCGTGCAACAGGGTGTGATGCGCGAGATCCGCCGGCTCGCGCAGAACGCGCTCGCCTTCCAGTAATCGCTGACTGCACACGGGGTACAGCGCCTCCTCGAGTAGCCGGTCCACGCGCAGTCCGGAGTATTTGCCTCTCCCGTAACGGATGGCCACGTCGACATCGTCGCGGTCGAAATCGACGAGCGCGACGGAGGGCGCCACGCGGATGTCGATATCGGGGTGCGCCTCGAAGAATCGGCCGAGGCGCGGAACCAGCCAGCGCGCCGCGAAGGACGGCAGCGTGGAGACCGTGAGCGTGCCGCGATCCTCGGCGCGCAGCAGCCGGTGCGTGGCGTCGTTGAGCAGATCGAGCGCCCGGGCGACCGCCGGCAGATAGGTCTGGCCCTCCTCGGTGAGCAGGAGCGCGCGGTTGAGGCGCCGGAAGAGTTTGATCCCGAGGTGCTCCTCCAGCGCCTTGACCTGATGGCTGACGGCGGCCTGGGTCACGAACAGCTCCTCGGCGGCCCGCGTGAAGCTCAGATGGCGGGCCGCCGCTTCGTAGGCCCGGAGCGCGTTCAACGGCGGGAGTCGGCGACGCACAGCGTGATGTTCGGATAAATTTTAGTATTGCAAATGATAAACAGAAATCGTTTGTGAGAAAGGATAAACCAGCCTACTCTTCCTCACAAGCCAGGTAGACCCTTCTCATCACAGTCATACCAAAACTTATTTGAAATGGGAGCCCGACGATGACCACCCTGGTTCTCAAACTGTTCAAGAACAGCGTCCACGGTGCACGCGGCGGACACTGGAGCGGCACCGGAGCCGGCCCCGGTTGGGTCAAGGCCGTCCGGCTCCTCGAGCTCTGGGCGACCCGGGCGAGGACGCGACGAGAGCTCTCCGAGCTGGACGCGCGCATGCTCCGGGACATCGGCGTGACGCGGGCCCAGGCCCGGCGCGAGGCGGAAAAGCCCTTCTGGCACCCCTAGCCCGCATCTACGGCGTTGCGCTCGGCAAAGGTGGGAAAAGTGGGGGAGGATTTTGGGGTTTCGCGGTGGGCTTCGGCTGCGGCCCGGCCCGCCCTACGCGCTTGCGACGAAGCGGGGCGTGCACCGGGGCCCATGCACCCAAGCCAGCGTTGCCCGATATCCTGCGGAGAATCTTGTAAGACCCTGGTCCTTTAGCCGACGGCGTCTGCCTTGCGGCCTCGCTCCGCGGCTGCCTCGGCGCAGCGCCCCTGCAGCTTCAAGCTCACGCGCACGACTTCGGGCTCGTCGGGGACTCGCGACTCGGTGAAACCGAGCACCTTGCAGAGCTTCAGCATGCCCCGGTTCTCGCGCAACACATCGCCGTATATTTCCCCGATGCCCCGCTTCGACGCGTACTCGATGATCCGACGCATGAGCATGATACCGAGCCCCATGCCGGTCACGTCGTTGCGCACCAGGATGGCGTACTCCGCGCGTTCGTGATCCGGGTCGGCGCTGATGTTGACCACGCCGTAGATCGGCGTTCTGCCCGGGATGCCGGGCTCGGTGAGAATGAGCGCCATTTCGCGGTCGTAATCGATCTGGGTGAAGCGGGCAGCGGCCACGTGCGACAGGGTCTTCTTGGGCACGAAGAATCGCAGGCGCCGCTGCTCCGGCGTGAGCCTGGCCACCGCCTCCTGCAGGGCAGGCTCGTCTTCGGGCACGATGGGGCGCAGGAGCAGGGCGCGCCCGTCGCCCAGGCGCACGGGCTCCTCCAGCTCTTTCGGATAAGGTCGAATGCACAGGCGATCGGTGCCCGGGCGGGTCGAGCGCGCCACCCGGATGCGTGCATCCAGGGCCACGACACCGTGCCGATCGGCGAGCAGCGGATTGACGTCGAGCTCCGCCGCCTCGGCAACATCGACGACGAGCTGGGAGATGCGGTACAGCGCGAGCGCTATGGCGTCGAGGTCGGCGCCGGGGAGTCCGCGATAGCCCTGCAGCAACTTGTGCACGCGGGTGCGCGACATGAGCTCGCGGGCCAGGCGCATGTTCAGGGGCGGAAGCCCGAGCGCCTTGTCGTCGATCACCTCCACCGCCGTACCGCCCTGCCCGAAGAGAATGACCGGCCCGAACTGCTCGTCCGCCATGACACCGAGGATCAGCTCGTAGGCGTGCGGCCGTCTCACCATGGGTCCGAGGGTGAAGCCTGTGATCCGCGCATCGGGCTGCCCGCGGGCCACCCGCTCGAGCATCGCGGCGGCCGTCTCCTGCACCGCCTTGGGGTTCTTGAGGTCGAGCGCGACACCGCCGACGTCCGACTTGTGCGTGATGTCCGGCGACAGGATCTTCAGAGCCACCGGCACCCCCAGCTCGGCGGCCAGTTCCATCGCGCTCTCCGGATCCCGGGCGACACGCGTCTCCGCGACCGGTATGCCGTAGGCGCTCAGCACCGACTTGGCCTCGGGCTCGGTGAGCCAGCTCCGTTCCTCGTCGAGCGCCGTCCGGATCGCCTCCCGGGCGCGGGCGGTGTCGGGTGCGAACTCTTCGGGCACCGACGGCGGGGTTTCCATGAGCGCTTCCTGACTGCGCCGGTAGTTAACGAGGTACATGAATGCGCGCACCGCCGCCGCCGGCGTCGCGTAGGTGGGCACGCCGTTGGCCGAGAAGAGCTGCCGCGCTTCCCGGGCCGACCAATCGCCCACCCAGTTGGTGATCACCATGGGCCCGGCTCTGCGCCCGCCACCCTGCGCGGCTCTCCCGACGATGGCCTGCGCCGCGTCCTTGCTGGAAGCGACTCCCGTGGGACAGTTGAGCACCAGGATGGCATCCACGCCGCGATTCTCGCACAGCGCGCCGAACGCATCGGCGTAGCGGCTGCCGGGTGCATCCCCGATGATGTCCACCGGATTGCCGTGGGACCAGGTGGGCGGGAGCACTTCGTCGAGCCGGCGCAGCGTCTCATCGGAGAGCTCGGCCAGCCGCCCGCCCTCGTCGATGAGAGCGTCGGTCGCCAGCACACCGATGCCGCCGCCGTTGGTGAGAATGGCCACGCTGTCGCCCTTCGGTGGCCGCGTGGCGGCGAGGATTTCCACCGCGTCGAACAACTCCTCGAGTCCGGCCACGCGTAGCATCCCGGCTCGCCGAAACACGGCGTCGTACACGGCATCGCTCCCCGCGAGCGCGCCCGTGTGCGAGGCGGCCGCACGGGCCCCTTCGGCGTGGCGCCCGGCCTTGACCACCACGACGGGCTTCATGCGCGCCGCAGCGCGCGCCGCGGACATGAACTTGCGTGCGTGGGAAACGGCCTCGACGTAGAGAAGCACGGCCTGCGTGTCTGGATCGTTGGCGAGGTAGTCGAGCATGTCGCCGAAATCCACATCCGCCATGCCGCCGAGCGACACCAGGTGCGAGAACCCGATACCCCGCGCGTGCGCCCAATCCACCACCGACGTGACGATGGCTCCCGACTGCGTCACGAAGGCCAGGCGTCCGGGTCGTGCGCCCAGATGGGAGAAAGTGGCGTTGAGGCCGAGCCGGGGCACCATCACACCCAGGCAGTTGGGCCCTGCGATACGCAGCAGTTGCGGCCGGGCGGCGCTCAGCATGGCCTGCTGGAGATCGCGGCCGTGTTGGGAGGCGCTCTCTGCGAACCCCGCGGTTATCACCACGACCCCTTTGGTGCCGCATTCGGCGAGCTCCCCTACGAGCCCGGGGACGGTGTCCGGCGGGGTGCATATGACGGCCAGGTCGGGCGTTACCGGCAGGCTCGCCACGTCGGGGTAAGCGAGCACGCCCTCGATGGCGCGGTGCTTGGGATTGACCGGCATCACCGGCCCGTCGAAGCCCGAGTTGAACAGGTTGCGGGCTGTCACCGCGCCCACGGACCCCGGGGTCTTGCTGGCGCCGATCAGCGCGACAGACCGGGGTTTGAAGAGATAATCGAGATTGCGGACGCTCATGGGTTTCGTGGCACCTCCTGGCCGTCAGACGTCCCTCGCCCGGCGTGTTGCTCGGGCCAAACCCATCCAACCACAATTTACCGGACACGCACCTCGCCGCCCGTGTTCTGAAAGACGCGTGTGCCACACGAGGCACCGCGCCTCGGGGAAGGCAGCGGAGGTGCGACCTTTTTTCGCCCGAAACGATACGCCACCCTGCCGGGAAGGGGTTGATCGCGATCAATGCCACGGGGTACGGAATCTTTGATGCTCATGTTTGAACCTCGGCGGAACACGCGCGCGATGTATGAACCGATCTCGAAACGGCGTGAGAACCGGCGATGCGAGCCCAATCTCTCCGACTACGCACGGGCCCGGGCGGAGTTTACTTGGGACTCCGCGCGCGCGGCGCTCGATGGCTTGCCTGGAGGCCGTGGTCTGAACATGGCGCACGAGGCGGTCGACCGTCACGCCAACGGCGAACGCCGCCACCACGTGGCGCTGCGTTGCCTGGACCCTGACGGAGAGTGCCGTGACTACACCTACGCGAGGCTCAAGGCGCTCACCGATCGGTTCGCGAGCTGCTTGAGCAGTCTCGGCGTGGGTGCGGGAGACACCGTGTACCTCCTCACCGGTCGCGTGCCCGAGCTCTATGTCGCCGCGCTTGGCGCGCTGAAGAACAAGAGCATCGCGTGCCCGCTCTTTTCGGCGTTCGGACCGGAGCCCATCGAGACGCGGATGAAACTGGGTCGGGCACGGGTACTGGTCACTACCGATTCGCTGTACCGGCGCAAGATCGCGCCGCTGCGGCGTGACCTCCCTTCTCTCGAGCACGTGCTCACGCTTGGCGACGGCCGGGACGTCCCCTCGGACGCCCTGAGCTTCCACGCGCTGCTCGAAGACGCAAACCCGGAGTTCACCATTCCGGCCACCGATCCCGGGGAGCAGGCGCTGCTGCATTTCACCAGCGGTACCACGGGCACGCCCAAAGGCGCGGTGCACGTGCACGCGGCCGTCGTTGCGCATCATGCGACGGCGCGCTACGCGCTGGACTTGCACGCCGAGGATGTGTACTGGTGCACGGCTGACCCGGGTTGGGTGACCGGGACAATCTACGGCATCATCGCGCCGCTCACAGTGGGGGCGACCTGCATCGTGGACGCGCGGGATTTCGACGCCGGTCGCTGGTGTCGGATTCTGCAGGATCACCGGGTCACGGTGTGGTACACGGCGCCCACAGCCGTGCGCATGCTCATGAAGGTGGGCGCCGACCACGTGCGTCGCCACGACACCTCGTGTCTACGCTTCATGGCCAGCGTGGGGGAGCCGCTCAATCCCGAAGCCGTGCTGTGGGGGCAGAAGGCCTTCGGGACGCCCTTTCACGACAACTGGTGGCAGACCGAGACCGGGGCCATCATGATCGCCAACTATGCCGCCATGGACATCAAGCCCGGCTCCATGGGCAGGCCGGTGCCCGGCATCGAGGCCGCCGTCGTGCGGCGCACTGAAGACGGTGGGGTGGAGCTACTCGACCCCGGGGATGTCGGGGAACTCGCGCTGCGTTCAGGATGGCCGTCGATGTTTCGCGGTTATGTGGGCGAGGAGGCCCGTTACCGCGAATGCTTCGCCGACGGGTGGTATCTGAGCGGAGATCTGGCCCGATACGACGAGGACGGTTATTTCTGGTTCGTCGGCCGTGCCGACGACGTCATCAAATCGGCCGGGCATCTGATCGGGCCCTTCGAGGTCGAGAGCGCGCTCATGGAGCATCCGGCGGTGGCGGAGGCCGCGGTCATCGGAAAGCCCGATCCCGTCACGATGGAGACGGTCAAGGCGTTCGTCCTCCTGAAGCCGGGTTACACGGCGGATGAGGTGCTTGAGCGCGAGCTGCGCGCGCACGCGCGCAAGCGGCTTGGCGCCGCGGTAGCACCCAAGGAGATCGCCTTCGCACGCACGCTACCCAGAACGCGTTCGGGCAAAATCATGCGTCGACTGTTACGGGGCCGAGAGATGGGTCTGCCGGAAGGAGACCTGTCCACGCTCGAGCACGATGGGAATGCTTGATTCTGTGCAGGAGTGAAGCGTCATGACGGAAGATGAGGTTCGCGAAGCGGTGATCGCGGTGTTAGGGGAGGTCGCCCCGGAAGCACAGCTCGACGAGATCGAATCGAACGTGAGCTTTCACGAGCAATATGACATCGACTCCGTGGATTTCATGAATTTCGTCCTGGGTCTCGAGAAGCGTCTGGGTGTCGGGGTACCCGAGGTGGATTACCCCAGACTCTCCACACTCGACGGTTGCATCGCATACTTCACCCAGAAGGCCGCGCAGGCGAGCGCCTGACACCATAATACGCGCCGCATTTAACCACAGAGGACACGAAGCCACAAACAAAAAGGAATTGAACCACAGAGTACACGGAGGAACACAGAGACCGGGTCCTCTGTGTTTTCTGTGGTGAGATCTCTTTCTCAGTGACGGTCGACTGAGCCGCGATGAATGAAGGTCCTCTCTCGAGCGCGTCGGAAACGCCCCCGCGTGCACCCTGGCATGCGCTCAGCTCGCAGGATTCGTTGGCGCACCTCGGGTGCGGGCCCGGCGGATTGAGCCACGACGAAGCGCAGAGCCGACTCGCCCGCTACGGCCCCAACCGCTTGCCGCCGCCCCGGCGCCGGGGCCCCTTGCGGCGCTTGCTCGTGCAGTTTCACAACGTGCTCATCTACGTCTTGCTCGGCGCCGGCGCCGTCACCACCGCGCTCGGCCACTGGGTGGACGCAGGCGTCATTTTCGGCGTCGTCGTGATCAACGCGCTCATCGGGTTCATTCAGGAAGGCAAAGCCGAGCGCGCGCTCGACGCCGTGCGCAGCATGCTCTCACCGCAGGCGGTGGTGACCAGGGACGGTCATCGGCGAACGATCCCCGCCGACCGGCTCGTGCCGGGAGATGTCGTACATCTCCAGTCCGGCGACCGCGCGCCCGCTGAGCTGCGCCTCTTGCGGGTGAAGAATCTGCGGGTGGACGAGTCCATCCTCACGGGAGAATCCCAGGCCGTGGAGAAGTCCACGGAGCCCGTCGCGGAGGGTGCGCCGCTCGGCGATCGCCGGAGCATGGCGTACTCGGGGACCCTGGTCACCTTCGGTCAGGGGACCGGAGTGGTGGTGGCGACCGGCGTGCACACCGAGGTCGGTCGGATCAGCGAGCTCCTCGCCCGGGTGCAGACGTTGACCACGCCCCTGCTGCGCCAGCTCGGCCAGTTTGCTCGCTGGCTCACCGGCGCCATCGGGATCATCGCGGGCGCGGCTTTCGTCTTCGGCGTCACGGCGCGCGATTACGCGGCGGATGAGATGTTTCTGGCCGTGGTGGGACTGGCGGTGGCGGCGATTCCGGAAGGTCTGCCCGCCATCATCACCATCACGCTGGCGGTGGGCGTGCAGCGGATGGCGCGGCGCAACGCCATCATCCGGCGTCTTCCCGCCGTGGAGACGCTGGGGTCGGTCTCGACCATTTGTTCGGACAAGACGGGAACGCTCACGCGTAACGAGATGACCGTGCGGACCGCCGCACTGGCGTCGGAGCGGCTGACGGTGTCCGGCGTGGGTTACGAGCCACGCGGCGGATTCTCGGCCGGAGACCGCGACATATCTCCCTCGGAGCACGTCGCTCTGCAGGAGCTTTGCAAGGCGGCGCTGCTGTGCAACGACGCAAGCATCGAGCTGCGTGACGGGCAGTGGGTGGTGGACGGCGATCCCACCGAAGGCGCGCTGGTCGCCTTCGCGCTCAAAGCCGGTCTGGAGCGCCATCTGCTGGAGGAGGAGTACCCGCGCACCGACCTCATCCCGTTCGAGTCGGAGCACCGGTTCATGGCTACGCTGCACCACGACCACGCGGGCCACGGGTTCCTCTACCTGAAAGGAGCGCCGGAGACGGTGCTGCCGCGGTGCGCTTGGCAGCGTCTGCGTGGAGAGGACCGCCCGCTCGATCCGGTCTACTGGGAGCGGGAGCTCGAGGTGATCGCCGGACACGGACAGCGAACGCTCGCCCTGGCGTTCAAGGTGGCGGCGCTGGATCAGCGGACATTGTACTTTGCGGACGCAGACGGCGGCTTCACCCTGCTCGGTCTGGTGGGGATCATCGACCCGCCTCGCGAGGAAGCGATTCACGCCGTGCGCGAGTGTCAGGCGGCCGGCATCCGGGTCAAGATGATCACCGGGGACCACGTCGTCACCGCCCGTGCCGTCGCCGAGCAGATGGGCATCGGCGACGGCCGGACGACGCTCACCGGCGCGCAGTTGAGTGGGCTCGACGGGAAGGAGCTGGCGACGGCCGCCGAGAGCTGTGACGTGTTCGCGCGCACGAGCCCTGAACACAAGCTGCGGCTGGTCATGGCGCTTCAAGCCTGGGGGCACGTGGTGGCCATGACCGGCGACGGCGTGAACGACGCGCCCGCGCTGAAGCGCGCGGACGTCGGCGTGGCCATGGGCGTCAAAGGGACGGAGGCGGCGAAGGAAGCGGCCGAGATGGTGCTGGCGGACGACAACTTCGCCTCCATCGTGAACGCCGTCGAGGAGGGTCGCACCATCTACGACAACATCAAGAAGTCGGTTTTGTTCATTCTACCGACCAACGGAGGCGAGGCATTGACCATCCTGGCGGCTATCGCCCTGGGGCGGGTCTTGCCGGTGACGCCGGCGCAGATCCTGTGGGTCAACATGATCACCGCTGTGACGCTCGCGCTCGCTCTCGCGTTCGAGCCACCGGAGTTGGACATCATGCGGCGTCCGCCGCGCGACCCCCGCGAGGCGATCCTCTCGGGATTCATGGCCTGGCGCATCGCCTTCGTATCTACGATCATGGTGATCGCTACGTTCGGACTTTTCCTGTGGGAGCGGGAGCAGGGTTTGTCCGTCGACGGCGCCCGCACCGTGGCGGTGAACACCCTGGTGATGCTCGAGATATACTACCTTTTCACGACGCGCTACCTTCGGCGCAACGTGCTGAACCGTGCGGGGCTTCTCGGCAACCGCTCCGTGCTCGTGGCCGTCGGGGTCATCATTCCGGTCCAAGTACTCTTCACGCACAGCTCCGTGATGCAGACCTTGTTCCACACAGAGGCTCTCGATATTTGGACCTGGGTGCGGATCGTGGTCGTTTCGGCATCCGTGCTTGTGTTCGTGGAGCTCGAGAAATGGCTTATGCGGCGGTTCTCCCGGTCGGTTCCCGGGCGCGCCGCAGCGCGTGGTTCCTGAGCAGCCGAGCCGCCGGCCGCCGATGGCGTGTCACGTGCACGCTTCTGCTCGCTTGGCGTTGGAGTCCAGGTGCGTCTATCCGGCGGGGCGCCAAAGAAAACGGCGTCTCCGCCGTCTCCGCCCTTTTTCAAGACGAAAAGTAAAAATTTTAACGTTGGGCCGCATCCCCCTGGCCCAAGCGGACGTTGTGCCTCAACATACGCTCAGGCTGCTCCTCCCCCCAGACGAGAGGTGAATGATGACACGAGGTTCAACGCTTCTGCGTACGCGGCTGCTTATACCGAGGCGGCGCACCCCCCCGGGCGCATCACCCGGGACGCTCGTTGCGGACCCGGCCGCTTTGGCTCCGGTGATAGAAGTGATGGCTTACGGGCGCGATGATGTGCAAGAACGGACGATCGACGATGTGCAAGAGCTCGCCGGGCTATCCGGAAGGTATCCGGTGATGTGGGTCAATGTGCAAGGGCTCGGTGACGTCGAGCTCATCCGTCGGCTCGGAGCCCTTTTCGATATTCACCAGTTGGCGCTCGAAGACGTGATCAACGTCCACCAGCGGCCGAAGGTCGAGGAGTACGATGATCATGTCTACATCGTATGCCGCATGCCTTCCCGCAAGGCGGGTGTGCACGACGAGCAGGTATCGATGTTTCTGAGCGAAGACTGGGTAATCACGTTTCAGGAGCGCCCCGGCGACTGTTTCGATCAGGTCCGCAGGCGTATCCGGCGCGCGGGTGCCGCGGTGCGGCTCGCCGGACCGGATTATTTGGCGTATGCGCTGCTCGATGCGATGACGGATGCCTACTTTCCGCTGCTCGAGCAGTACGGTGAGACCATAGAAGAGTTGGAGCAAAAGGTGCTTGCGGGCTCGGGGCGCGGTGTCACGGCCGGGCGGATCCACGACGTGAAGCGCGAGCTCCTCTCCGTCAGGAGGGGCGTCTGGCCGCTCAGGGAAGTGTTTAATACGTTGGTCCGGGAGGAATCCCCCTTCGTCACCGACCGCAGTCGTGTCTACTTCCGGGACTGTTACGATCACACCATCCAGCTCATGGATGTGATCGAAACTTATAGGGAAATAGTCTCGGGTCTAGTGGACATGCATCTCTCCACCATCAGTGCGCGTATGAACGAGATCATGAAGGTGCTGACGATCATCGCCACGATCTTCATTCCGCTCGGCTTCATCGCCGGCGTCTACGGCATGAACTTCGACACCACGGCGTCTCCGTGGAACATGCCGGAGCTGCGCTGGTATTACGGATATCCGTTCGCGCTCGGTTCGATGGCGGCGGTGGCGGTGGGACTGATGTGTTATTTCTGGCGAAGGGGTTGGCTGGGCGGTCCCGACGAGGGGTCTACCACGCCCGGGGCGTCGGCGAGGCACGGCTCACCGCCCGGGTACGAATGAAGGGCTCGGAGTACGAATGCCGCATGCAACAGGGCGAGTTTCGCTCTACGGACGGGTGTCCTCCTCCCTCGACCGTTCGCGCCGGATGAGGCTGCCAATCCCGGCGAGCATTTCGGCGACGAAGTCGATGAGGTCGTCGACGGCCAGGATCCCTACCAGTGCGCCACCGCCGTCGACCACCGGCACCCGCCGTATGCCCTCGCTGCGCATGAGCTTGATGGTGTTCAGGATGTCGTCTTCTTCGTTGACCGTAACGATTTCATAGCTCATGAAATCCGCGACGCTGACGCTCTTCGGGTCGACCTCTTCGGCGAGGATCTCGACGACGATGTCGCGGTCCGTCACGATTCCGACCGGTAGGCGCTGCCCGTCGCGTTCCTCCACGACGACTACGTCCCCCACGTGCAGCGTGCGCATGAGATCGGCCGCCTGCCACACGGATGCGTCCTTGTGGATAGTGACGACGTTACGGTTGCAGAGGTCGGATACTGGCATGGTCTGGCCCCTAGGAGGGATGGCCCTCATACCATATGCCGTCAGTGCGAAGGCGGCTTTGATCCAGGTCAAGGTCGCCGGTGGCCAGCGGGTGTACGAAGCGTTTTCACGCCCGTTCGGGGAGAATCGCCAAGGGCTTTCCAGCCCGATTGGCCGGCGCGTCCGGGGAATACTCGGAGGGATGCCATCGCCGCCGCATCGTCGGTTTCGCACGCTTCCTGGACCTGACGTGGAGTGAGGACGACGTGACGGACGTCCTGCATTACCTGGACAGCCGCTATTATGGGTTCGGCGAGGGGTCGGTGGACGAAGGCGAAACGGAATGAGATCTTCGCTGAATCTCGGGCCGTCGCCAGCTTGGGCGCATGACCTGCGGGGGGCACCGCTTCGTCGGTAGGGTGGGTTGAGGGAAGGGAAGCCCACCAACTGGCCGTGACGACGCCACTGCGGGTGAATGGTGGGCTTCGCCCGCGGCTCAGCCCACCCTACTGGCTCGATGCGCTGCGACGCAGCGTGCCCGCGGGTCGATTCAACGGAAGATTGGACAGGAGGGGACATGGCGGATTCACCGACTTCGTATCCCGATCGGATTCGGCGCGTGAACAGCAACCTCGGCAAGCTGCGCAAAGACGTGCCGGAAGTGATGAAGGGCTTTGCCGATCTTCACACGGCGAGCACCAAGGAAGCTACGCTGGATCGCAAGACCAAGGAGCTGATCGCGCTTGGCATTTCGATCACGAGCCTCTGCGACGACTGTATCGCGTTCCACACCCAGGGTGCCCTCAAGGCAGGGGCGAGCCGTGAGGAGATTACCGAAGCCATCGGCGTCGCCGTCTTCATGGGCGGGGGTCCGGGGGCCATGTACGCCACGCACGCTCTGGAGGCGCTGGAGGAGTTTCAGGATTAGCGGTTCGCCCTTCGTGGTTCGTCCACACCCCGGCCCCGGCGGGAGAAGGCGGCGCTCTCCGCTCGCGGAGTACAAGGAGCGTTTGCCTGCATGGCGTAACCCCGACCCGGATCTGATGTGCGGGGTCGGGGGCGCGCCGCCAGGCAGGTACTCCCTCCCGAATACCCCGACATGAATGCGAAGGGCTTACCGCCCTACACACACACTGTCCTGAGGGACGTGGGCGTCGTGTTCCACGTCCCCGGGCTGATGGCGCTCGCCTCCATACCGGTGACGCTTCTGGCGGGCGAGGGTTACGCAGCGCTGCCGTTTCTTCTCACCGCAGCGGTGTCGTTCCTCTTGGGGCAGCTTCTATACCGCCGTTATCGTGGCGCGCAGCGCATGCAGCTACGACACGCCATGGTGACGGCCGTGCTCTCGTGGATGCTGGTGCCGCTTGTCGGCGTCGTGCCCTTGTTTCTCATCGCCTGGATGATCGGCGAAGATCAGGCGGGAGGCAGCGTGCTGGTGCTCAGGGATTTCCTGAACGCATTTTTCGAGGCCGTGTCGGGTTTCACGAGCACCGGACTCACAATGATCGCGCATCCGAGCGAGCTACCGGTGTCTTTGCAGTGGTGGCGGAGCTTCAGCCAGTGGATCGGCGGGGTCGGCGTGATCGTGTTGATGCTCTCGGTTTTTCATCCGTCGGCGGACTCGCACCGGCTCTATTTCTCGGAGGCGCGCGAGAAAACCATCATGCCGGACATTGCCGCCACCGTACGCACCACATGGTGGATCTATCTAGCGTACACTCTGGCAGCCGTCATGTTGCTGCGCTTCACCGGAATGGGCTGGTGGCACGCACTCAACTATGGGATGACCGGGATCGCCACCGGCGGCTTTGGCGTAACCGACAACAGCTTGGGCGACTTCGACGTCGCGCCCCGGATCGCCATGCTGCTCATCGTAATCGTCGGCGCCATCAGTTTTTCAACGCACTACAACATCCTGCGCAAAGGGCAGTTCCACCTTCTGTGGAAGGATCCGGAGTGCCACGCCCTGTTTCTGTTGTTACTGCTGGGGGCCTTGCTCCTCGCCCTAGAGAATCGATGGTTTACCGGATCGGCGCTCTGGCTCGACAGCCTGTTCCAGTGGACGTCTGCGCTTGCCACGGCCGGTTTCGGTACCGTGCGCCTCGATACCTGGAGCCCGACCGCACAGCTGCTGCTGAGCCTTGCCATGGTCTGCGGCGGCGCCGCCGGAGCGACCACCGGCGGGCTCAAGCTGCGGCGAGTAGTTCTGCTCGGTAACGCCGCATTCGCGCGCCTGCGGGGCGTCGCCCTGCATCCCTGGCGCCTGATGGAGCACAAGGCCATGGCAGACGACGAGACGCATGCGGTGCGCGCCCTCGAGGCGGCCGCGGTCATGGCGGCGCTTTGGGCCACGGTGATTCTCGTGGGGACGTTGCTCCTGCTGCACGCCGTAGGGCCCGGCGCCGCGCTCGAGGAGGTGATTCTGGAAGTCTCATCGGCGCTGAGCAACGTCGGATTGACCAGCGGCATCGCCGGTCCGGACCTGCATTGGTCGGGACGAGTGGGTCTCATTCTCATCATGTGGATGGGTCGGCTGGAGATAGTGCCCGTGCTCGTTCTGTTGAGCGCGCTCTTCGTCGTCTCCCGAGAGCGGCTGCGGTCGAGCCGCGCGAGAAAGCGGGAAACGAAGGGTTGAGCGGTCAGGGAGAAGAGATGCAGCGGTTCGAGCTCACGCGCGGCGCTTCGAAGGCCGAGCCGGTGACGCTACTCGTCATCGCATGCGCGGCGCTCGCAATCTCCGGGGTGAGCCCCCACGATCGCGCCACCTGGATCCTGGAGATCATTCCGGTGGTGATTGCCGTCCCGCTCTTGATACTGACCTATGCCCACTTTCCATTGACGCCGCTCGTTTATCGATTGCTGTTCCTGCACGCGCTGATTCTCATCGTGGGAGGCCACTATACGTACGCCCGTGTGCCGCTGGGCTTCTGGATCCAGGATCTGTTGGATCTGGCGCGCAATCCCTACGATCGTCTGGGGCACCTCGTGCAGGGATTCGTCCCCGCCATCCTGGCGCGGGAGATCCTGCTGCGGTGCTCGCCGCTGGCGCCAGGGAAGTGGCTCTTTTTCATCGTCGTCTGTATCTGTCTCGCCTTCAGCGCTTTTTACGAGCTGCTGGAGTGGTGGACGGCGGCCGCGGCCGGCATGGCTGCGGAAGCCTTTCTCGGCACCCAGGGCGACGTGTGGGACACGCAGTGGGACATGTTCCTCGCGCTCGTGGGGTCGATCCTGTCCCTCGCTGTGTTGAGCCGCGTGCACGACCGCTCGTTGAGGAAATTGAATCATGGTGAGCATCATTGAATCTCCAACCATCATCGAGGCGGTGGGTAACAAACCGAAGCGCATCGAGGAGTACGTGGGTCGGGTGAACTCGGGCGTATCGGACGTCAGCATCGCCCGTATGCTCAGCCCGAGCGGGTGGATTGAACCCGGGCAGACGCCTGAATTCGACGAATACACCCTGGTGCTCAAGGGCATGCTGCGCGTGCAAACGAATAACGGAAGCACGGACGTGCGGGCGGGGCAGGCGGTCATCGCGCCGCGCGGAGAGTGGGTGAGGTACAGCACCCCGGGTCCGGAGGGTGCCGAGTACGTGGCCGTGTGCATGCCCGCCTTCGCGGCGGACAGGGTTCACCGCGACGAGTAGCGATATCCGTCCACCGTGCACGGCACGCGTGGTGGGAGATGGTTTCGGGGTATGTGTCGCGTAGGGTGGGCTTCGCGTTGCTCAGCCCACCCTACGGACTGAGCGCTTACCATGTTTTGGCCCTGCGCTCGCCAAGAGGTGGCGTTCGGATGTCGGACGCTCGGCGTCTGCGGACGACGCGCCCGAAGCAGCGCCAGAGCGCAGGAGGCCATGGTGCCGATGCCGTCATCGCCGGGACCCACGCTTACGATGGGGACGCGGGCGCCAAGGATGACGCCCGCTGCGTGCGCGTCACCCAGGTGGCGAAGCTGCTCGGCCAGCATGCTCCCGGTTTCCAGGTCGGGCACCACCAGGACGTCGGCCTTGCCGGCCACCTCGGACTCGAGCCCGGTGAGGCTGCGGGCCACGTCGGATACCGCATCGCCGACCGCTATCTCTTCGAATGTCCGGTTTTCGATGAATTCCTCGGCTGTCTCAGCGCTCATGGTCACGGTCGGAAATCGGGGTCAGACACCATTTCCCCTCCCGCCTGTGGAGCCACGCGGCACTCTGCCCAAGGAAAGTGGTGTCTGACCCCGATTTTCCCGGGCTAGGTCTGCAGCACGTAAGCCCCCGGCGCGTCGCAGAGGGGCGCGTAGCCTTCGCGCGGCGCGCCCACGGCGGGCGGCGGCACCTGCCCGCCGGAGCGCTCCGCGAGCCATGCCTGCCAAGCGGGCCACCACGACCCGCCGTACACGGGCGTCTCGGTGCGCCAGGTCTCGGGGTCGACGTACGTCTCTCCCTCGTATCGCGTGGCCATCCGGTAGGCGCGTCCCCGGTGCCCGGGCTCGCTCACGATGCCCGCGTTGTGCCCGCCGCTGGTCAGCACGAAGGTCACCTCGTCGGTGTCCGCAAGCAGGTGGATCTTGTAGACGGAGCGCCACGGCGCGATATGGTCTTTTTCGGTGCTGACGGCGAAGATGGGTGCACGGATGTCGCTGACGGTGACCGCTCGTCCGTCCACCTTGTAGCGCCCCTCCGCTAGATCGTTATCGAGAAAGAGCTTGCGCAGGTACTCCGAATGCATGCGATATGGCATTCGTGTCTGGTCCGCGTTCCATGCCATCAGATCGAACATGGGTTGGCGTTTGCCGAGCAGGTACTCGTGCACCATGCGCGACCAGACGAGGTCGTTGGAGCGCAGGATCTGGAAGGCTCCCGCCATCTGCTTCGTATCCAGATAGCCCTGAGACCACATCATGTCCTCCAGATAGGTCACCTGCGCCTCATTGATGAAGAGCATGAGCTCGCCCGCCTCGGTGAAGTCGGTCTGGGCTGCGAGCAGCGTCAGGCTGCGGAAACGGTCGTCCCCGTCACGTGCCATGGCGGCGGCGGCGATGGCGATGAGCGTACCCCCCAAGCAGTAGCCCACCCCGTGAACCTTGCGCTCCGGCACGATGGCGCGCACCGCGTCCAGCGCTTCCATGACGCCGAGACGCCGGTAATCCTCCATACCCAGGTTCCAAGCCTCCTCCGTCGGGTTCTTCCAGGAGACGGCGAAGACCGTGTGGCCCTGCTCGACCAGGTACCGGACCAGCGAGTTGTGCGGCGAGAGGTCGAGGATGTAGTACTTCATGATCCAGGCCGGCACGATCAGCACCGGCTCGGCGTGAACCCTTTGCGTCGCGGGCGCGTACTGGATGAGCTCCATCAGACGGTTACGGTGGACCACCTTGCCGGGGGTCACGGCGACGTCGCGTCCCACCTGGTAGCTCTCGATGCCCGCCGGACCCTGGTCCATGAGATTGCGTCTGCAATCGTCGAGAAAGTGCAGCCATCCGCGGAACAGGTTGGCGCCCCCTTCGCGTCGGGTGGCCTCGAGAATTTCGGGATTGGTGAGCGGGAAGTTGGACGGCGCGAACACGTCGAGTATCTGGCGCGTCATGAACGAGACGATGTCCTCGTTCTTGCGTTCGACGCCGGGAACGCCGGTGGTAGCGTTGGCCCACCACTGCTGGGTGAGCAGAAACGACTGGTAGAGAAAATCGAAAGGCGGTTGCTCCCAGGCCGGATCCGAGAAACGCCGGTCCTGGGACAAGGGCTCAATGCAGGGGGGCGTCTCCGGGTCGACCGCTCTCTGCGCGGCGTAGAGGTTGAGACGCGCGAGCTTGCGCAGGGCCTTCTCGGCCAGCCGCGCCTGCTTACCGGGGGAGACCGCCAGGTGCACGAGCCAGTCCATGTAGGCCGTGGCCGGGACCGCGGGCGAGATACCGTGCGTCGCTCGCGCGAGGGCGGCGTGCATGGTCCGGTCCACATTACGGGAGACCTCGGGGCCAATCACCGATCGCCCGAGCACGCTGTCCGACCACCGGCGCGGTCTGCGCCGCGGCTCCGTCTCCGGCGTTTTTTCCCGCTCGCCGGCGGTGAGGCGCCGGGCCGGTGATGCCCCGGACCCTGCCGCGGATGGCTCGGTGCGTGTCGGAAGCGCCTCGCGTGCCCCGGGCTGGCGGGAGGGGCGGGCGCGGCGCTCCTTGGGTTCCGCGGTCGCGGGACGCTGGCGGGCGCGGCGCGCCGTGGTGGCTCTTTCTGTCATGATGCGATTGACCTCCTGCGTTCCATGGCCTTGGCTGCCGGTCTCTCCTCTGGATGACGGCGCTGCGTCGTCAGTGCCTGCGCCACGTGCTCTTCGGCGCGCCGGGTATGCGCGCGACGGGGCTGTGGCATCCGCCATGCCTCATCGATGGGCGAGTGCGCGCAGCTCTGCCAGATGCGTGCGTACGTCCTCCGGCACGTGGACGCCGGTGGACCCGGTGTAGGCGGCGACGACGTGCTCTTCCAGGGTGATGTAAGCCCTGCGGGCGAGAGTCGTCCCCGGTTCGAGGCGAATGGCTTGCTCCAGGAAGAACTCCGTCTCGGCCAGCCAGTAGGAGCTGCTGAAATGGGACTCGGCCACGCCGAGTAGATAGAAGGCCTCGGCGGACTCCGCGGGGTGGTGCTCGGAGTACAGATATCGGTTGAGCAGGCTCGACGCCAGCATGTAATGAACCAACCCCCTGGGGTCCATGGGATAGTCCGCGCGCCGCTCGGCCTCTTGTATCAGCGCGCGTGCCTGCTCGAGCAGGTTATCCGTGCGCTCGCGTCGCTCGAGTTCGCGTAGCGCAGCGCTCCAAGCTGCGATCTCCTCTCGCAGGTAGGGCGGAACGTCCGCTCTGTCTTCGAGCTGGCCCAGAGTGGCGATGGGGCGGTCGAAGTCCCCGTGCACGCGAATGGCGATCTTCAAGTACTCCTCGACCGCCAGCCCCACGTTGGCACGGTTCGCATCGAGCGGGTACTCCTCGAACAGCTGCTCGTATGTGCGCAGCGCGCTCTCGAACTGGCGGGTGGCCACTTCGAGCCTCGCGCGCTGCGCGAGCGAGAGCCGACGCACGTGGGGCTCCTGGGTGAAGCGTGCACCCATGTCGAATTGCTGCTCGGCCGGGAGCTTGGAATGGCAGGCGAAGCAGGCGCCTGTCATCTCCTGGAGCAAGAAACGTGTGGTGTCGAAACGGCCTTGCTCGTAGCTGTCGAGGACATCGTGCGCATCCACGACCAAGGAGCGCCGCACGTACTCGTGAGTCGGTCCCAAGGACTCGCCGTGGGCGGCCAGATTGTCGGCGCCGAGCGAGAGCGATTGCAGAGCGTCGTGGATTCGAGCGCGCTGCGACGGATCTTCGAAGGCGGCGCGGTCCAGGCTGAGCGGGAACACCACCGACAGAGCTTCGAAGATCAGACGCATCGTGTCGCGTGTGGTGGCCGTTGCCGTAACCGCGGAGGCACCGACAATGAGAATCGCCATGAGCGCGCCGATGATCGGTCCGCGGCTGTCGTCCGAAGCCATGCCGAACGGTTTCCGTGTTGGCCACAATGCGGCGCCCGCGCCCCGTGCCTTGGCCACCAAGCGTGCGCGGGTGCGTGCCCGTGGGCACTCAGCCGAATTGTACGACGTGACCTCGATCGTGGCGAGATGCGCGCGTCGCACGCATCCAAGGCGATGAGACTTGCCGCGTCAGAGCGATCGAGCAGGTACGCTCAATGGATCCCGCTCACGCGATCGGACGCTGCATCGTCCGCGCTGGATGCGTTGGCGAAAGCGCGAAGTAAGTGCAGGTTGCGGATCCAGACCTGATTTCGGTGGACCTCCAGTACGCCAGCCGACTGAAAACGTGTCAGGATTCTACTGATCGTCTCCACTGCGAGACCGAGATAGTTGCTGATGTCGGTGCGTGACATGGAAAGGGTGAACTCGGTTTCGGAGAATCCACGTTGGCGCTGATGGCCCGACTGGGTGAGCAGAAAGGCGGCCATGCGCTGCTCGGCATTCTTCTTGCCGAGCGTCAGCAACATCTCCTCGTCGCGCAGAATCGTCCTGCTCATCCAGTTGATGAGCTCGCGCTGCAGCCGCGGTACATGGCTACACAGGTTTGCCAGTTTCTCGAAAGGAAATACGCAGACGGAGCAAGTATCGAGCGCTGCCGCATTGCACACGTGCAGAGAGGCGGCTATGCCGTTGAAACCGATGACGTCGCCGGGCATGTGAAAGCCGGTGATCTGCTCCTCGCCGTCCTCGGAGTCCATGTAGGTCTTGACGGCGCCGGAGCGGACGATGTAGAGCGCCTCGAAATCGTCCCCAGCGCGGAAGAGATGCTCACCGCGGCGATAGACCCGGGTGGTGACTTCGAAATCTTCGAGCTTCCCCAGCTCCTCGGAATCGAGATCCTGCCAGACACAGTACTGACTTCGCTGACACTCGCTGCAGGATCTCCGCCCGGCAAACCTGACGACGTTGGCTCCGTTTGCCATGTTCAACTCCCCTTGAGGTAATCGATCCCTACTGGCTGGAACCGTCCGGCCTTGCGAACGGCCGACACCCTAAATAGTTTTATAGGTGTTCAAAGGGCGGCGGGGGAATACGGGATTCCACGTACAGCGGGGGACCGGGAAGCCGCGGCAGCGCCCCGGGGTCCTCCCGGCAGGGTCGCCAACCCATTGTTTCGGTATCGACCTGAGGGTCCAAATTCAGCGCGCAGGTCCCACGGCGCGCTCTATCCAGTTCACGAGCTCGTCGTCCCGGAACGGTTTGCCGAGCACGGCCAGGGCCCCTGCCTCGCGGGCCCGCAGGGCCAGGGCGTCGTCGTCGTGGGCGGTGACGACGATGACGGGGAGTGGGATCTCGCACTTCCCAAGCCACTCCTGGGCCTCCAAGCCGCTCATGCCCCGCATCTCCAGGTCGAGCAACAGACAGCCCGGCTCGCCGGGTGAATAGGCATCGAGGAACTCTCGGGCCGAAGCGTAAGCCCGGGTTTCCCACCCGCAACACTCGACCAGGAGGCTCATAGCGGCACGAACCGCCCGGTCGTCGTCCACGATGAAAACCGTTGCGCCCATCTCGGCTAAGGCTAGCGCGGCAAAAGTGCCCGTGACCCCGTCCTGCTGTCGAGCGTGTTCAGAGCGTGAACCCTGCCAACGATCCCATCGGAGGGTCCTGCCGTGCGTCACGCGGCGTGGTCTGGCCACGCGTCCACCTGCAGGGGTCAGTCAGCTCGACGATGAGCTAGGGAACGACGGCAGTCGGGCTCGCGTTTTGACGTGGATCAACATTTGAGGATGAGGGCGCTGTCCACCGACGCGAGGGTAGATTCCGGCTTGACGCCACGCGGTGGGGCGCACCGGTGAGAAATGCGGACGAGAGCTGGTCACCGGTTTGCACGGGCGCCGGAACGGAGCACGAGACGCATGAGCTCGGGCAACGAGCGCACGCCCATCTTCTTCATGATACGGGCGCGGTGAAGCTCCACGGTACGCTCGCTGATTTGGAGCTCGAAGGCGACCACCTTGTTGGCTTTGCCGGCCACGATGAGCTCCATCACCTCGCGCTCGCGGGGCGTGAGCTGCTCCAGCCGTTGCGTCGTCTCGGCCTGAAGGCTCGACACGCGGCGCTCCTGGGCGTCGCGGGTGATGGCCTGCTGGACGCGCTCGAGCAGCATATCGCTGTCGTAGGGCTTCTCCAGAAAATCCACCGCGCCTGCTTTCAGGGCCCGCACCGCTGCTGGAACGTCGCCGTGCCCGGTCAGCATGATGACGGGCAGCGAGATGCCCGCCGCGCTGAGGTGCTCCTGGAGCTCGAGCCCGCTCAGGCCCGGCATGCGGATGTCCAGTACCAGACAGCCTGCACGATCCAGGCGGTATGCATCGAGGAACGCCTGTCCGGACGCGTAAGCCTCCGCCCGCAGGCCGGCCGACTCCATCAGCAGCTGGAGCGCGTCGCGCACCGCGTCATCGTCGTCGACGATGAAAACCGTGGGCGCCGCCATCAGGAGCTCTGCCCTCGCTCCATCGGCAGATCGAAGTTGAATGTCGCTCCCCGATCGGGATTGTTGGTCGCCGAGAGGTGGCCCCCGTGCGCCTCGATAATGGAGCGGCTGATGGACAATCCCATGCCGAGACCCTGGGGTTTCGTGGTGTAGAAGGGCTCGAAGAGGCGTTTCTCCGCCTCGCGCGAGAGCCCCATCCCCGCGTCCCGGATTGTGAATGCCACCGTCCCCGCGGTGGAGCAATGCGTCCTGATGGAGAACGCGGCGTGGGCCGGCTCCGTATTTTTTGTCATGGCGTCGATGGCGTTGTGCGCGAGATTGAGGACGACCTGCTCGATTTGCAGTCGGTCCGCGCACACGGGGGGCAAGGCGTCGTCGAGGTCGAGCTGCACGCGGACTTGGCTCTGTCTGATCTCGTGCTCCAGCAGGCGCAGGACATCGTGTACGACCTCGTTGAGATCGACCGGGACGTAGGTCGCCTCGGTCTTGCGGACGAACTGCCGAAGGTGCCGAACGATGCGCCCGGCGCGTGTACCCTGCTCGGCAATCTGTCGCAGCGCGTCGCCCAGAGCTTCCGGCCGGAGCTTCCCGCTCTGCTGCATGCGCAGGCAGGCGTCGGCGAAGCTCACAATGGCCATGATGGGCTGGTTGAGCTCATGGGCCAAACCGGTTGCCATCTCGCCCATGGCGGCCAGGCGCGAGGCATGGGCGAGCTCCTCGAGGCGCTTGTGCGCCTCCTCGTCGGCGCGCTGGCGCTCCGTGATGTCGCGCACCATGCCGGTGAACAGCCGCTTTTCTGGGAGCCGGACTTCGCCGACGGCGAGCTCCATGGGAAAGGTTTCGCCGCTCTTGCGCCGGCCAATGACTTCTCGCCCGAGACCGATGATCCGCTTCTCGCCGGTCTCCAGGTAGCGACGGAGGTATTGCCCGTGTCGCTCACGATGGGGGGAGGGCATCAGGACGCTGAGGTTATGGCCGATGACCTCGGCGGCGCTGAATCCGAAGATGCGCTCAGCCGCCGGGTTGAAGGTCTCGATGACCCCCTGCTCGTCGATCACGACGATGCCGTCGACGACCGTGTCGAGCACGGCTTGCGCGCGCTGGCGCATTTCGTAGAGCGAATCTCCGGCCCGTTTCACGGGACTGATGTCCGTACCCGTGCCGATCACCCAGGCGACGCTCCCGTCGGGCCCCGTAATCGCGGTATTGGACCAGCGGATGAGGCGGCGCCGGCCGTCCTTGCCGATCCAGTGATTGGTGTGCCGGTTTGGAAACTCGCCGCCGACGATGCGCGCGAAGATCTCACGGACGCTATCCGCCTCCTCGGGCAGGAGCAGGCGCTCGATGGCATCGCCCTGTAGCTCGTCCGCGGAATAGCCGGTGATCCGCTCGCAGGCTCGATTGACGAAGACGATGCGTCCCGATCGGTCCAGGACCACGATGAGAACGTCTGCCACATCGAGAATCGCCGACAGAAAAGTCGGATCGGACATGAGCTCCTGGAAAGGTCGATCAGCGCGGGGGCCCTTCATCGGCTCCAATGGGCGTGTCGCGTGCCTGACGGGCATGTAGGGTTCGACAGCGGAAGACTTTATCGGGTGAAGAAAGCATATAACAGCCCGTGCGGTGCAGGCGAGAACGGAGAGCCTGCGGCGTGTGCCGGACGCCTGTCCACGAACCCGCTTCAGGCGGCGTGCCGGGAGCCCCTCGCACTGCGGACCTCCCGGGCGCGCATCAGCGCGAAGCGCGTGAGCACCGGCCCCACGATCTCGAAGAGCACGGTGGCGCTGAGCACTGCGGGAACCACCACCTCCCGGAGCTCGGGAAGCGTTGGGTCGCTACCAGGGCCATACCCAGCGCCACACCTGCTTGGGGCATCAGCGCCGTGCCCACCCACCGCCCGAGAGGCGGTGGGGCGTGGACCGCAGCAGCCGGCGGCCCAGGCCCAGAGCCTCCGCCTGCTTGGGCTCGCCGGGCTGAACGTGCCCCGTGAGGTATGCCATGGGTGCGCCGATGGCCAGGCCGAGCAGGGCGGTCCCGCCGAGCTCCCAGGCACCGCGCAGCAGCACCTCGGCGCCGCCGTTCCCATGGATGAGCTGAGCCGCCGCGAGCATGACGCTGAAGAGGATCAAGCCCCGGGGCGCTGACGCGCGCCGTCCCAGATGGGTCCCGGGGTATGTGCCGCGCAGTCGCAAGCCCCGCAGGGCGCGGCCGGGGGTCGGCCCGAGCGCCATGGGATCCGACGCGCGATCAACCGGAGCCCACGACAGCGTCGAGCGGGCACGGCGTGGCCCCGGCGTGCGTTCGAGGTTGCCAGGCTGTTTCGGGGCTTGCGACGGAGAGGTGCATGCCCCGGGATCCAGCGTCGCCCCGCGAAACCACCCGTCTCCCGGAAAGCCGCGAACAACCTTCGTTCAGGGCTCTCCCCGATCGCGGTGAGGCGAATCGCCGCCGGGGGGGTGCTCGTCCTCGTCCATCAACACCCGATGGGCGGGTCCTTCCAGATCCTCGAACTGTCCCGAGCGTACCGCCCACAGCAGCGCCCCCGCGATGATTACGACCAGAACCACGGAGAGCGCGATCAGTAGGTAGAGAACGTCCACTTCGTCGCTCCCGTATCGCATCCCGGTCCCCGCACGAGGCGAAGGGTGTTGGCGACCACCAGCAACGAGCTCGCCGACATCCCGATGGCGGCCAGCCACGGCGCGACGTAGCCCGCCGCGGCTGCCGAGAGCGCGACCAGATTGTAGCCGACGGCCCAGACGAGGTTCTGGCGGACGATGCGGGTGGCCTTCGCGGCGAGACCAACGCCTGCACCCAGATCCGTGAGATGCCCGCTCAGGAGAATGATGTCCGCGCTGGCGCGAGTCAGATCGGCACCGCCCGCCATGGCCACGGATACATCGGCGCCTGCGAGCACGGGGGCATCGTTCACGCCGTCGCCCACCGCGGCGACCACCCCGCCTCGCGCCTGTATGGCCTTGATCTGCGCAAGCTTGTCTTCGGGGCGCAGGTTCGCATGGGCCTGCGTGATCCCGGCCCCGCCGGCTACGCGCCGGACCGCCGCCTCGTGGTCCCCCGAGAGGATGAGCACCTCCTTGCCGTCGCGAACGAGCGTATCGACGAGCCCACGCGCGCCCGGACGCAGCTCGTCGGCCAGGTGAAAGGCGCACCGTATATGCTCGTCGTCGGCGAGCAGCACCACGGTGTCTTCGCCCTCACTCAGCTCGGCGGCCTGCGCCCCATCGAGCGCCAAGCCGGTCTGCGTGCGGATGAACACCTGCGTCCCCAGGTACCAGGCGCGGCCCTCGACGCGCCCGCGCAAACCGCCCCCGGGCACACTGCTCACGTCCTCGGCGTTGGGGGCGTCCCGGTGGAGGGCTGCGACGATGGCGCGGGCGACGGGGTGCTCCGATTGTCGTTCGAGGGCCGCCGCGATGCGCAGGCACGCATCGCCGTCCATCGGCGTGTACGTGCGCGTCTGCACGATCCGCAGCCCGCCGCAGGTCAGCGTCCCCGTCTTGTCGAACACGAAATGCGTGACGCGCGCGAGCCCTTCCAGGGCACGGGCGCGGGTGACGATGAGGCGGCTTCGGGTGAGGGCGTCGATCCCGGCGCTGACGGCGGTGGGCATCGCCAGCGAGAGCGCACACGGACACGTGACCACGAGCACCGCGACCGTGACCGCCAGCCACGCGTCGGGATCCGTCCACCACCAGTACAGGGCCACTCCGGCGGCGAGGGTCAGCACCCCGGCCACGAACGCGCTCGCCGCGCGGTCGGCCAGCCGGGCCATCGGCGGTTTCTGCATCTGCGCCCGCTCGGCGAGCTCGAGCATGCGAGAGAGCACGGTATCCCGTCCGACGCGCTCGACGCGCAGGATGAGGGGGCTCTCCGTGTTGACCGAGCCGCCGATCAAGGCGTCGCCGACGCCCCGCGAGACGGGCCGGCTCTCACCCGTCACCAGCGCCTCGTTCACGCTCGAGCGGCCTTCGAGCACCCATCCATCCGCCGGCACGGTGTCCCCCGGGCGCACCAGCAGCCGGTCGCCCGGGCGCAGATCGGCCACGGCAACGCTCTCCTCCTGCGTCCCCACGAGGCGCACGGCCATCCTGGGGGCCGGGTTCACGAGCGTCTCCGCTGCCTGGGCACTGCGTCTGCGAGCGGCGAACTCGAAGTACCGGGCAACCAGGAGGAAGAATACGAACATGACGACCGAGTCGAAGTACACCTCGCCCGTCCCGGTAACCGTGTTCCAGGCACTGGCGGCGAAGGCGAGCCCGATGCCCAGCGAGACCGGGACGTCCATGCCCGTACGCCGCAGCGCGAGATCGCGCATTGCGCCGCTGAAGAACGGATAGGCGCAGTAGACGACGACCGGAGCGGCGAACAGCAGGCTGACCCAGTGAAACAGGGCGCGGTATTGCGTCTCCATGCCGGAGAATGCCCCAAAGTACAGCGCGAGGGCGAGCATCATCACCTGCATTCCGAAGACCCCGGCGACGCCCATGCGCTTGAGATGCGCCCGGCGCTCGCGCTCGAGGAGCTGCTCGCGCCGCGCGGGGTCGTACGGGTACGCGCGGTAGCCGATGCGGTGCACCGCCTGGAGTATCTCGCTCAACCGCACGCGCGAGCTGTCCCAGATGACGCGGGCGCGCCGCGTGGAGTAGTTCACCTGCGCCTCCACGACTCCGGTAAGCGATTCCAGGCGACGTTCGTTCAGCCAGATACAGGCGGGGCAGGTGACGCCCTCCAGAATGAGCGATGCCTCGCGCAGTCCGCCGGCACGGCTGCGCACGAAGCTCCGCTGAACGCGGGGGTTGTCGTAGGCGCGTGCCTCGCGCAGGAAGGCGGGGACCGGCGCTTCGGCGGTATGCGCCGTCTCGGTCCGAAAGCGGTAGTAGTCCTCGAGTCCGGCGGCGATGATGGCGCGAGCCACCGCCTCGCATCCGGGGCAGCACATGGGGCGGGGTTTGCCCGCGATGTCGACGCTGAGATCGAGACCTCGGGGCACCGGGGCGGCGCAGTGATAGCACGCGAGCGCGTGTCCGCCCCGGGAGCGCGGCGGTGCGGCGTCGGTTCCGGGTAGCGCGGGTGCGCCAGCCGCGGTCATTCTCTGCCTTGGGTGATGATGAGCTGGTACAGTGTTCGGTATTCTTCGTCGAGAATCTCGCCGAAGAGCGGGTCCTGCATGGAGCCTTTGGCCTCGTCCACGGCCTTCCAGTCCTCATCGTTCAGGCGCCGTTTCGCGAGCGGAAAGACCTGGCTCTCCTCCTTGTTCATGTGCCGACGCAACACGTCGATGTAGTCGCGTCCCTGCTCCTCCAACGGCTCGCGCGGAACGAGCGCGCCGTCGACGACCTGGCTCAAGGCCCGATGCAAGCTCGATCCTTTCTCGGCGAGTACCTTGTGCTCGTCCAGCAGGTCCTGGACGGCGGGGCGGGCGCCGGGGTCGCGGCGCACCAGACGCTCGAAGACCAGGTCTTCGGTGGGATGGTGGTGCATGTCGGGGTAATGGGTCATGTAGTCCATGATGTCCATCATCACCTCGAAGTCGGCGCGCCCCGCCTGCTGTATGGTGGCGAACTGCTCCTCGAGCAGCGCGAGAAGCCGCGTCACGTTATGGTGATCCTGGTGGAGCTGGCGCATGACGTCGGACATGATTGCTTTCCTCGGTGATGCCGCGAAGAAGCTCAGGTGCGCGAAGCGGAGAAGGTGCTTTGACGATTCTACGGGCACGAGCGGACACCACGGTAGCCGTCAAGGCGCGCCTCGCGCTTGATGTGGATCAAGCCCGTGTCCCCCCGGACTTCCTCCCCGAAAGCGGCAACATTGTAGCGTATCCACAGGTTTGGTTCGCGGCGAGCCCTTGGCGCGGTTCACCGGGCGCCGTGCGCGGATGCGACTCCTCGTGCCCCTGCCTGCGCCCCGGGGTGTCCGCGGATCGCCCGGTGACGTCCCCGGCTAGTGAACGCGGGGGCCCCGCCGTCGACTGCGGCGGCCATCCTAACGGTGCGCTGCGCTAAGGGTCTGGGAAGGGCCACGAAGGTTTGAGGGGCTCGGGCGGGCGCCCGTCCTCCGGCGGCGTGGAAAACGGCTGGCTTGGCGACTTGATCTGGGTCAATGCCCCTCGTTTGACGCACCGCGTAAGCTTCCGCGTCGGATGTTGGCGACAAGCGATGTCGGAGGCGCCCGGCCGGGCTCGTGAACGCCGGATGAGGGCGGCCACGCTCCCCTCGGAGGTTTGGGCTGATGGCGGATACCACGGTCGCTGAGAGGCAAGGCTCCGTGCTCAGACACACGCTGGGACTGTTCACCGATCCCAAGGCGGCCTGGGCGACCATCCGCGAGCATCACTACTCGGTCTTCGAATGCTATACGCGGCACACGCTCATTCTGGCCCTGCTTCCCGCCCTCGCGGGATTCATCGGTACCACTCAGATCGGTTGGCAGATCGGGACGAGCGAGGTCGTGCGGCTGACGGTGGGCAGTGGGCTGCGCATCGCGGTGCTGTATTACCTGGCGATGCTCATCGCCGTGTACTCGGTGGGGTGGGTCATCCACTGGATGGGTAAGACATACGGAGCCGAGCAGCCTTTCTCGCAGTGCCTGGTGCTCGCCTCGTTCACGGCTACGCCTCTGTTCCTGATCGGCATCATGCAGCTCTACCCCATTCTATGGCTGAATCTCGTGCTCGGGCTGCCCGCGCTCGGGTACACGGTCTACATCTTCTACACCGGCGTGCCCATCATGATGCAGATTCCCGAGGAGCGGGGCTTTCTGTTCTCCTCGGCGGTGATGGCCTTCGGGCTGGTCGCATTGGTGGCCATGCTCGCCGCAAGCGCCATATTGTGGGGTATCGGCATCGAGCCGGTCTTCGTTCCCGGGTGAACGTGAGCACGCGGGCCCCCGCTCTCGGCTTGGAACCGGAAGGAAGCGGGCAGGTAGCGCGCTTCTGGACATTGCGGGCGGCGGGATCAACCGGTGCGCTCGGACGCCACCGCTATACGGGCAACGTGGCGGCTCGCAGACATACGGCCGGTTTTGACTGAGAGGCAGTTCGATGGCGGAGCAAGCGACCTATAACGACAAGGTGGTACGGCAGTTCGCCGTGATGACCATCATCTGGGGCATCGTGGGCATGGCGGTCGGCGTGTTCATCGCAGCGCAGCTTGCCTGGCCCGCGCTGAACTTCGACATCCCCTGGCTGACCTACAGCCGGTTGCGCCCGCTGCACACCAATGCAGTCATCTTCGCCTTCGGGGGCTCCGCGTTGTTCGCGACGGCGTACCACGTCGTTCAGCGCACCTGCCACGTGCGGTTATTCGGCGACAGGCTGGCCGCTTTCACGTTCTGGGGTTGGCAGGCGGTGATTGTAGCCGCCGCCGTCACTCTGCCCCTCGGCTACACTACGACCAAGGAGTACGCTGAGCTGGAATGGCCCGTCGATCTGCTGATCGCGGCGGTGTGGATCGCCTACGCCGTCGTCTTTGTCGGCACTCTCGCAAAACGCCGGGTGCAGCACATCTACGTGGCGAACTGGTTCTACGCTTCTTTCATCTTCGCCGTCGCCATGTTGCACATCGTCAACAGCGCCGCCCTCCCGGTGAGTTGGCTGAAGTCCTATTCCGTGTTCGCGGGAGTTCAGGATGCCATGGTGCAGTGGTGGTATGGCCACAATGCCGTGGGTTTCTTTCTGACCGCAGGGTTCCTCGGCATGATGTACTACTTCGTGCCCAAGCAGGCGGGGCGCCCGATCTATTCCTACCGTCTCTCCATCGTGCATTTCTGGGCACTCATTTTCACCTACATCTGGGCGGGCCCGCATCATCTGCACTACACGGCGCTCCCCGACTGGGCGCAGTCGCTCGGCATGGTCATGTCGCTGATCCTGCTCGCGCCCTCGTGGGGGGGCATGATCAACGGCATCATGACCCTATCGGGCGCGTGGGAGAAGCTGCGCACGGACCCAGTGCTGCGTTTTTTGATCGTGTCCGTCTCCTTCTATGGAATGTCGACGTTCGAAGGACCGATGATGTCCATCAAAACGGTCAACGCTCTCTCGCACTACACCGACTGGACCATCGGGCACGTGCACGCGGGCGCACTCGGCTGGGTCGCCCTGATCTCGCTCGGTTCGCTCTACTATCTCATTCCGCGTCTGTACGGCCGGGAGCTCTACAGTCTGAAGCTCGTGGAGGTGCACTTCTGGGTGTCCACCGTGGGTATCGTTCTCTACATATCGGCCATGTGGGTGGCCGGCATCATGCAGGGACTCATGTGGCGCGCCGTCAACCCGGATGGAACGCTGACCTACAACTTCGTCGAGTCGGTGGAGGCCATGTATCCCTTCTATGTCATCCGGTTTCTGGGGGGCGTGTTCTTCCTCGTGGGCACGCTGGTCATGGGCTGGAATCTCTACAGGACGGTGGCAGGCGCCAAGCCGGCGGAGTCGGCGGTGCTCGCGCCGGCGCACTGAGGGCGGCGCGCTATGGCGAACGGACATGACCGCATCGAGAGAAACGTCGGGCTCCTGAGCGTTCTGATCATCATCGTGATCAGCATCGGGGGCTTGGTGGAGATTGTCCCCCTGTTCTACCTGCGCGCGACCACCGAGCCCGTAGATGGGCTGCAGCCCTACAACGCACTCGAGCTGGCGGGACGGGACATATACATCCGCGAGTCGTGCATGGTGTGCCACTCGCAGATGATCCGCCCGTTCCGCGCCGAGACCGAGCGCTACGGGCATTATTCGGTGGCCGGCGAGTTCGTCTATGACCGGCCCTTCCAGTGGGGATCGAAACGGACGGGGCCCGATCTGCACCGCGTCGGGGGTCGTTACAGCGATGAGTGGCATCGCGTGCACCTGATCAACCCCCGAGACGTGGTCCCCGAATCCATCATGCCGGGGTACCCGTGGCTGGAGGAGAACGAGCTCGGTCCGGGCACCATCCAGCGCAAGATGCGTGTACTGCGCACGCTGGGGCATCCGTATACCGACGAGCAGATCGCGAGCGCCCCCGCACAGCTCCAAGGTAAGACGGAGATGGACGCCATCATTGCGTACCTTCAGTCGCTGGGGACCGCGGTCAAAACCCGCCGCTGAGGCGCCCACTCTACGAACCACGATGATCACGAAGGAAAAGAAATGAAATTCGGTTTGAGATCGTACTCTTCGTGGTCTTCGTGCCCTTCGTGGTTTTCTCACGTGCTCGTGACGCCCGGCCGGCCTTGGGGCTGGTATCCATGGAAGTGACGACATTCGCTTCGGTCTGGACCATCGTAGTGTTGGCCGTGTTCATTGCGATCGTGGTCTGGGTGGTGAGCAGGCGCAAGGGGTACTTCGACAAGGCGGCTCGACTTCCGTTCGAGGATGAGGGGGGCGAGGAGAGCGAGTCGAAGAAGGAAAAGGATCATGGCTAGTTTCACCGAAGGATTCTGGAACGTCTTCATCGTCGCCGTCACCATCGGTTCTCTCGTTGCCCTCTTCCTGCTCATACGATATTTCTCCGGCGGAGTTCGCGGCGGGAAAAAGGTCGAGAGCACCGGTCACGTGTGGGACGGGGACCTGCAGGAGCTCAACAATCCGCTGCCGCGCTGGTGGCTCAACCTCTTCTACATCACGCTCATATTCGGGTTCATCTACCTCATGCTGTACCCGGGGTACGGGACGAACTCCATGCTGCTCGGGTGGACGCAAGAAAAGCAGTATCGCCAGGAGGTGAAGGCCGCAGAGGCGCGCTATGGCCCCTTGTACGAGAAATACGCGCAGCAAGCCATCCCGGCACTCGCCGAGAACACGGACGCATTGAAGACGGGCGAGCGCCTCTTCGCCACTTACTGCACGCAGTGCCACGGCTCCGATGCGCGCGGTGTCCCCGGCTACCCCAACCTGCGCGACGGCGAATGGCTCTACGGCGGGGATCCGCAATCCATCAAGACCAGTATTCTGAAGGGCCGCCAGGGCAACATGCCTGCGTGGAAGGGCTCCCTCGGCGAAGAGGGCGTACGCCAGGTCGTCCAGTACGTGCTGAGCCTCAGTGATCGCAAGGTGAAGGAGAGCGCCGCCGCGAAGGGTCAGGAGATCTACGCGACCTACTGCGTCGCGTGCCACGGGCCGCAGGGCAAGGGCAATCAGGACCTCGGGGCCCCCAATCTCACCGACGATGTCTGGCTCTACGGAGGGTCTCCCCGGGCGGTGCAGGCCAGCGTCGCCAACGGCCGCCAGGGACGCATGCCCGCCCACGAAGAGTTTCTGGGCGAGAACAAGGTCCACGTGCTCGCCGCCTACGTGTACAGCCTCTCGCGAGGGCAGCAGGCCATGAAGGCGCCCGATGCGGAGGCCGGCGCCCGAGTCGAAACCGCGCGGCGCTGATCTGGGCTGACGGTGCCGTGCGTGGTGGCCCCGGGATCGGCGAGCAAGCTCGCTCATACGCTCATCGGACGATACGCGCGATGGCGCGGGCGGCTACGGCCCGAGCCACCGAGGCGAAGCGTTTTTCGCGACGCTTGGCGGGCTCCCCTCTGGAGCCTCATCGCCGCGCGCGACGCACGCTTCGCCAGTCGCCCTTCGCAACGGCTCGGCGTGCGGCCAAGGCGCAGCTACTATTGATACCTGATACCTGGACGAATCGAGCGAGCGGACATGGCGTCCGGCAGCGTTTCCAAAGAGGCCGACGAAGTACTGGAGTCACTGTACGCGCGGCGCCAGAAGGTCTATCCGCGCGAGGTGCACGGCTGGTTCGCGGGCATGCGTGTGCTGGCGGTGGCCGTGCTCCTCGGTCTCTATTACGGACTCGCGTGGCTGAGCTGGGACGGCCAGCAGCTGTTAGTCTTCGATTTGCCCGCCCGCCGCTTTCACGTCTTCGGGCTCACGTTCTACCCCCAGGATTTCCTGCTGCTTGCGCTGCTGCTGATCACGGCGGCACTCTCGCTGTTTTTCTTCACCGCGCTCGCCGGGCGGTTGTGGTGCGGATACGCCTGTCCGCAGACGGTCTGGACCGAGATCTTCATGTGGATGGAGCGTAAGATCGAGGGCGATCGACCCAAGCAGATGAAGCTCGACCGCGCGCCGTCGTCGAGCCGCAAGCTCGCCATCAAGGGCACCAAGCATCTGGTCTGGATCGCCTTCTCTTTCTACACCGGTTTCACGTTCGTGGGCTACTTCACGCCCATCCGGGAGCTGAGCGCGAATCTGCTCGCCTTCAATCTGGGTCCATGGGAGACCTTCTGGGTGTTTTTCTACGGCTTCGCGACCTACGGAAACGCCGGTTGGATGCGCGAGCAGGTGTGCATCTATATGTGCCCTTATGCACGCTTTCAGAGCGCCATGTTCGACAGGGATACGCTGGTCATCTCGTACGATGAGACGCGCGGCGAACCGCGCGGACCGCGCCGCCGGGGGGTCGATCATCGTGCGAAGGGGCTCGGAGACTGCATCGACTGCACCATGTGCGTGCAGGTATGCCCTACGGGGATCGACATCCGCGACGGCCTTCAGTACGAGTGCATCGCCTGCGCCGCCTGTGTGGATGCGTGCGATCATGTCATGGAGAAGATGGGCTACCCCAAAGGGCTCATTCGCTACACGACCGAGAACGCGATGGAGGGCAAGCCGACCCGCATCCTGCGCCCACGCATCCTGGTCTACGGAGCCCTGCTGCTCGCGTTGGTATCGGCCACCGCTTTCGGGATCACGCAGCGCGAACCCGTGGATATAGAAGCGCTCCGGGACCGCAACGCGCTCTACCGGGAGACGAATGACGGGCTCATCGAGAATGTCTACACGCTCAAGATCTACAACAAGCATCGCGCAGCCCACAGCTTCACAGTTTCGGTTTCCGGTATCGAAGGCCTGCGCCTGGTAGCCGACCAGCAACAAGTCCAGGTATTGCCCGGTGAGGTGGTGTCGTTTCCGGTACGCGTGCGTGCAGATCCGATGAATCTGGAACACGGCAGCAACGCCATTCGCTTCATCGTACGGGCACGCGACGACGAGGACGTGCGCTCCGTCGAGGATTCGCGCTTCCTCGGCCCGAGGTTTCCGCGTTGAGACATGAGGACATCGCAGTGGCGGGCGATTCCGCGACGAGCCCCAAGGCGGCCTGGTACCGGCAGCCGCTGGTGTGGTTGATCATCCTGATTCCGGCGTCTTCGGTGCTCATGGGCGCGGCCACACTGGTGCTTGCCATCCGCTCCTTCGACGGCATGGTGGTCGACGACTACTATCGCCAGGGCCTGCAGATCAATCGCTCGCTCGAGCGCGATCGCGCCGCCGCCCGCCACGGGCTCGGGGGCACGATGCGCATGGACGAGGGCCGCGGCAGGATTCGCACGACTCTGGCGGCAGATCGGGGCTTTCGTCCGCCGGCGGCGCTCCGGCTGAACCTGTTCCACGCGACGCGCTCGGGGTTCGACCGCGAAGTGCTCCTGCGCCGCGTGACGGCGCAGCAGTACGAGGGCACGCTCCCGAAGCTGGTTCCGGGGCGCTGGTACCTGCAGCTCGAGGCCGACGACTGGCGCTTGACCGGGAGCTTCGAGGTGCCGGGTTCGGACACGGTGACGGTGAAAAGCGACTCCTCGTGAGGCCCGACACGTGGAGCTGACCCTGGCCGCCGCCTTCGTCATGGGCCTTCTGGGCTCGGTGCACTGCGCGGGCATGTGCGGCGGCATCGCGTGTGCGCTCACCATGGGCTTGCCGGCGGCGGCCCGCCGATCCCCGTGGCGGCTGCTCCCGTGGCTGCTGGCGTATAACGCGGGCCGTATCGGGAGCTATGTTCTGGCAGGCGCTCTCGCCGGACTGATCGGGGCGCGGTCTCTCGACGTCCTGCCGCTGGCGGCTGCGCAGCGGGTGGGTCTGCTCGTCTCCGGCCTGTTCCTGGCGTTGGTCGGGCTCTCTGTGGGTGGATGGTGGCCGGCGGCGCTCGTTGGTCTCGAGCGCCAGGGCGCGAGGATCTGGCGGCGGGTGGAGCCCATCGGCCGGCGCTTCATCCCGATGAGGACGCCGTTTCATGCGCTGGGCGCGGGAGCAGTCTGGGGTTGGCTGCCGTGCGGGTTGGTGTATGCGGCGCTGGTGTGGTCGCTGGCCGCGGGGGGTGCGGCGCAGGGGGCCCTGCTCATGTCCGCTTTCGGGGCGGGCACGCTTCCCATGCTGCTCGGCGTCGGCGCGCTGGGTCGCTGGCTCATGGGCTTCACCAGCCGGCCCGCGGTACGCCGCGCGGCGGGCGTGGCGGTGCTTCTGCTCGCAATGAACGTGCTGGCCGGAGCCCTCGCGGGCGGTCACCCAGGCGAGCATGGCGGGGAGCGGCATGTACACGCCACGGTAAGCTCCGGCGTATCGCCGTGATGGGTCGCTGAGCGGGCCGCGGGCTTGCGGGGGTTGATGCAGATCAATGCGCAGCCCCTGCCCGCGTGCTGGAGTGCCCAGCGTGCGGCCCCGACGGGAGACAGTCGATGCTCAAGACCATTCTGGTGCCGACGGACAGCTCCAAACACGCGGAGAAGGCCATCGAGCTCGCAAGCGATCTCGCGCGGCAGTACCGGGCGGATCTGATTCTGATGCACGTGCTTCGCGAGGGGCGGGTGCCCGAGGCGCTGCAGCACATGATAGAAGTGGAGCACCTTGCGGAGGAGAGCAGCGCGAGCCGGCCCCGATCGGCGAGCATCCCCTGGGAGATAGCGCACCTGCTCGAGAACAAGGAAGAGAACGAGGCCATGCGCCAGGCGTACGAGGCGCTAGGGAATCGGATTCTAGAGCAGGCGGAAGGCCTCGCCCGCGAGAAGGGCGTCTCGCAGGTGCGCAAGGTGCTGGAGGTCGGCGATCCCGCGCGCCGCATACTGGAATGCGCCGAACGCGAGAAGGCCGACCTCATCGTCATGGGCAGCCGGGGACTCGGAGAATTGAAGGGCCTGCTCATGGGGAGCGTCTCGTCCACGGTGAATCAGCTCTCCAAGTGCACGTGTGTCACCGTGAAATAGGTGCGGGGCGGCGTCCATTGGGGCGGTAAGAATCGACTTACATTCAATGCCGTAAACGCACGGTCGGTGTGGAGGAACTCGTCATGGCGCTGAAAGACATCCTGGTTCACGTGGATAGCAGCAAAGCCTGCCCCGGCCGATTGAAGGCGGTGGTGAGGCTTGCGTCGGGTCACGGTGCGCACCTTACCGGCCTCTATGTCCTGCCGACCTACACGCTGCCCGGTTTCGTCGAGGCCGACGTCGGCACCGAGCTGCGCGCGGCGCAAGAGAAGGCGCGACGCGGGCGTTCGGACGAGGCGGAGCGCGCGTACCAAGACGCGACGCATCCGGCCGACATCGTCTCCGAGTGGCGTTGCCTGGAAGGCCCCGTAGGCGACACGCTGGTCCAGCACGGGCGCTATGTGGACCTGGTGGTGATCGGGCAAGTGCAGGAGGACGATCCCTACTCCGTGGATGCCGGGGTTCTGAACGACGTCGTGCTGCGCACGGGGCGCCCCGTGTTGTGTATCCCCTACATCGGAGCGCAGGCGACCATCGGCAAGAACGTGCTGGTCGCATGGAACGCGAGCCGCGAATCCGTGCGTGCGGTCAACGACGCTTTGCCTCTGCTCGAGCAGGCCGAGAAAGTGCATGTCATGGCCGTCAATCCTCCGGTCGGCGCAGCGGGCGAGGGCGAGATTCCATGCGCCGACATCTGCTTGCACCTGGCGCGCCACGGCGTTCCCGCCGAAGCACACACCGTGCGGGCGCGGGACATCGACGTGGGCGACATGCTGCTCTCGCGCGCCGCCGATGAGGACGTCGATCTGATCGTGATGGGCGCCTGGGGCCACTCGCGATTTCGCGAGGTCGTTCTGGGCGGCGCCACCCGGGCATTGCTCGAGCACATGACGGTGCCGGTCTTGATGTCGCATTGAATCGCGGATCACTGGTCATTCGTCATCGGTCACCTGTAACATGGCGCCGCGCACTGCGGTGTGGCTGGCAGGCGGCGGATGAGAAGTGACAGGCGCGTGCATGACTGCGGCTAGACGGCGCTGCCTCGGGGGGAGTGTCCTGCTGGCTTGCACCTTCACCGTCGCGCAAGCGGTGCCCGCTGACGATCGCATCGAGGGGCTGGCGCGCGATTTCTTTCCCAACGCCGAGGAGGTCGAGGACTTCGAGGGAAACCCCCGGGCCGCGGCCGTGATGGGTGGTGACCATCGTCTGCTCGGGTATGTCTTCCTGACGGACGATGTGGTCAAGATACCCGCCTACTCCGGGAAGCCGATCACCGTTCTCGTCGGCATCGATACTCAGGGTGAGTTCGCCGACGTGCAGATCATCGAGCACTCGGAGCCGATTCTGGTCACCGGAGTCTCGGAGGAAGATCTCGCCGCTTACGTCGATCAGTACCGGGGCAAGAACGTCGAAGACCGCATCAAGATCGGCGCCCAGCACGCCGAAGGCTACGAACGCATCGACGGCCTCACCGGCGCGACCATCACGGCGATGGTCCTGAACGCCTCCATCACACGGGCCGCCCGCATCGTGGCGGCATCGCGCGGGATTCCGCTCCCGCAGCGGCCCGCTCGCGTCCACGCGCAAGAGGACGAGGAGAGAGGAGTCGAGCGTGCAGACATGACGGGCGCCGATGAGAGGGCACGTGCGCCCGGCGCGCAGGAGGGGGAGGAATCGCTGTGGGTGCCGCTGTGGCGGGAACGCAAAGTCCGCATCGGCGTCCTCGCGTTCGGGTTGTTGGTCCTGACGGTGATCCTGTTCCTGCAGGATTGGCTCACCCGCTATCGGTCGCTCGTTCGCTACATCCGTATCGGTTTTCTCGTCTACACGCTGGTCTTCATCGGCTGGTACGGCCTCGCGCAGCTCTCCGTGGTCAATGTCCTCACATTCACCAACGCGCTCATGCGCGATTTCCGATGGGAAACCTTTCTGATCGATCCGTTGATGTTCATTCTGTGGGCGTTCGTGGCCGTCACCTTGCTGCTCTGGGGAAGGGGCGTGTTCTGCGGATGGTTGTGCCCCTACGGGGCGCTCCAGGAGCTCGTCAACAAGATAAGCTTGCGCCTGAAGGTGCCTCAGCTCGAGATCCCACCCATCGTGCACGAGCGTCTGCTCGCCATCAAATACGTCGTTCTGCTGGGGCTTTTCGGCTTGTCGTTGCAGTCCATGGCGGACGCCGTGCGCTACGCGGAGGTGGAGCCTTTCAAGACCGCCATCAACATGCACTTCATGCGCGAATGGCCGTTCGTGCTCTATGCAGCGGGCTTCGTGATCATCTCCGCCTTCAACAGCAAGTTCTTCTGCAAGTACGTGTGCCCTTTGGGCGCCGCCCTGACCATTCCAGGACGCTTTCGCATCTTCGACTGGCTGCGGCGGCGCAAGGAGTGCGGACATCCTTGCCAGATCTGCGCCGTGGAGTGTCCGTCTCAGGCCATTCGCCCGAGCGGCGAGATCAATCTCAACGAGTGCCATTACTGCCTCGACTGCCAGATCACCTACTGGGACGCCTACAAGTGCCCGCCGCTCGTGGAGAAGCGCAAGCGTTTCCGGAAGCGCGGCCGGGAGCTGAAGCTCAAAGTAGAGTAGCGCGGCGCGGTTTGACGGAACCCATCTTGCCCAAGGAGCCCGCCAGGGGCTGAGCGTGGGCCGCGAGGCCTGAAGTGCGGCGAAGGTCCCGGTGGCGTCCTTGACTCAGATCAAGGCGCGACGCCCGGCACTATCGGAAGGTGACGGGCGCCGACTTTGCCGTCCACGTACCCTATGGGAGGAAAGACCATGAAATGCAGAATCGGGCGAGGGGCCCTCGTTCTGTTGACCGCCACGATGGTCTCCGTGCCCGTGCTGGCGCAGGAGACCGAGCACCCGGGCACCACTCCCGGCGAGCTCCGCTACATGGGGCCGCCGGTCCCCGAGCGCGAGAGCAAGCGGATCACCTCGCCGGGCGCGCCGCCCATGACCGAGCGCGAATTCCAGACGGCCCAGAAGATCTACTTCGAGCGCTGCGCCGGCTGTCACGGTGTGCTGCGCAAGGGCGCGACCGGCAAGCCCCTCACCCCCGACATCACCCAGGAGCGCGGCACCGAGTATCTCAAGGTGTTCATCAACTTCGGCTCCCCGGCGGGGATGCCCAACTGGGGCACCTCCGGCGAGCTCACGTCGGAGCAGGTGGACATGATGGCGCGCTTCCTCCAGCATCCCCCGCCCGAGCCGCCGGAGTACGGCCTTCCCCAGATGCAGGCGGCGTGGGAGGTGTTGGTGCCGCCCGAGCAGCGCCCCAAGAGGAAGATGAACAAGGTCAACATCGAGAATCTGTTCTCGGTGACTTTGCGCGACGCCGGTCAGATCGCGCTGATCGACGGCGACACCAAGGAGATCGTGACCATCATCCCGACGGGCTACGCGGTGCACATCTCGCGCCTGTCGGCCTCCGGCCGCTATCTATACGTCATCGGGCGTGACGCGGTGATCAACCTGATCGATCTGTGGATGGACCCGCCGAGAAGCGTGGCCACGATCAAGACCGGCATCGAGGCGCGCTCGGTGGAGACCTCCAAGTACAGGGGCTGGGAGGACAAGTACGCCATCGCCGGCACCTACTGGCCGCCGCAGTACGTGATCATGAAAGGCGACACGCTGGAGCCGCTGAAGGTCGTCTCCACCCGCGGCATGACCATGGACACGGGGGAGTATCACCCGGAGCCCAGGGTCGCCGCCATCGTGGCCTCTCACGAGAATCCCGACTTCATCGTCAACGTGAAGGAGACCGGCAAGATACTGCTCGTCGATTACTCGGATGTGGAGGACCTGTCGGTGACCACCATCCCCGCCGCGCGCTTCCTGCACGACGGCGGCTGGGACGCGACCAAGCGCTACTTCCTCACCGCGGCCAACAAGTCCAACAAGATCGCGGTGGTCGACTCCAAGAGCCGTAAGCTGGAAGCCCTGGTCGAGGCCCACGAGACGCCGCATCCGGGCCGCGGCGCCAACTTCGAGCACCCCGAGTACGGGCCCGTGTGGGCGACGAGCGCGCTGGGCAACGCGGACATCACCCTGATCGGCACGGATCCGAAGCGGCACAAGAAGCACGCCTGGAAGGCGGTGGAGGTGCTCCAGGGTCAGGGCGGCGGGTCGCTGTTCGTGAAGACCCATCCCAGGTCCGAGAACCTGTGGGTGGACACGCCCCTCAACCCCGACCCCAATATCAGCCAGTCGGTGGCGGTCTTCGACATCAACAATCTCGAGGCGGGCTACGAGGTGCTGCCCATCGCCGAGTGGTCGGGGATCGACGAGGGACCCAAACGCGTCGTGCATCCCGAGTACAACAAGGCCGGGGACGAGGTGTGGTTCTCCGTGTGGAACGGCAAGGACGAGACATCGGCCATCGTCATCGTCGACGACAAGACGCGCAAGCTCAAGCACGTCATCAAGGATGAGCGACTCATCACGCCGACCGGTAAGTTCAACGTCTACAACACGGTGCACGACATCTACTGAACGCGGACCCGGGCGGGGTCTCACTCCCCGCCCCGGTTCCGCGCCCAGCGGGGAGGTGGCCAATGAGCGGGGTGCGGTGCCAGGCGCCCGAAGCGTGCGTCTATCTGGTGGGCGCGGGGCGGGGTGATCTGGAGCTTCTGACGGTCAAGGCGCTGCGCCTCATCCAGGACGCGGACGTTGTCGTCTACGACCGGCTCGTCGCCGACGAGATCCTGGCGCTCATCCCGGCTGGCGTCTCGCGCATCTTCGCGGGTAAGGCTGAAGGCTGTCACCCGATTCCGCAGGCGGACGTCAATGGTCTGCTGGCGCGACTGGCCGGACGGGACCGGCGGAATGGGTTCGCGAGCGAGGCCTCCCTGGATTCAGAGACCGCGACCCGGGGTGTGCCCGCCTATGCGTAGACGGGTTCAGTGCGCCTATCGAAGCTCCGCAGCCCGGGATGCCGCGCCGGTATTCCCGGCATTGAACATCGTCGCGGGGGTGGTGCTGGCGCTGACGGCCGTGAGCGCGTCGGCGGAGCCCGCGCGGGAGAGGCAGTCGCAGCTCCTGCATCTGCTCCGCCACGATTGCGGCTCGTGCCACGGCATGCGGCTCAAAGGTGGGCTCGGGCCGCCGCTCACCCCGGAGGCAGTGGCGGACAAGCCCGCAGCCGTTCTCGAGCAAGCCATCCTGTACGGACGTCCCGGCACGCCCATGCCCCCGTGGGACGGGATGCTCAGCGACGAAGAGGTATCGTGGCTGGTCGAGCGGCTGCGCGCGGGGGTCCGGGATGCCGAGTGAAGGCTCGACAATGGGTCATGGTGTGGCACGAACACCGGGGGAGGCAGCGCGCGCGCTGGGGCTCCTCGGCGTCGCCTTGTTGAGCGCTGCGTGCACCACGGTTGCCGTCCGAGGCACGGGCGATCTCGGTATCGTCGTAGAGCGCGCCGCGGGACGCGTCAAGGTCGTTGACACCACGCAGCACAGCGTGGTGGCGGAGGTCGACGGCCTGGGCGATCTCTCGCACGCCTCCGCCGTTTACTCGCGTGACGAGCGCTATGCCTACGTCTTCGGCCGTGACGGCGGGCTCAGCAAGGTCGACCTCCTGGGCGGGAAGGTCGTGACGCGCGTGAAGCAGGCCGGCAACAGCATCGGCGGTGCCATCTCCCAGGACGGGTCGCTCATCGCGGTCTCGAACTACGACCCCGGAGGCATCCGCGTATTCGACGCCCGCACGCTGGAGCCCGTCGCCGACATCCCCGCGGTCTACGGCGAGGGGAGACGCTCCAAGGTGGTCGGTCTCGTGGACGCGCCGGGCAACCGCTTCGTGTTCAGCCTCTATGACGCCGGTGAGATATGGATCGCGGACATGTCGCAGCCGCGGGCGCCACGTATCCGCCGCTTCGAGAAGGCGGGATCACACCCCTATGACGCGCTGATCACACCTGAGGGTCGTTACTACCTCGCCGGCCTGTTCGGGGAGGACGGTTTGACACTGTTGGACCTGTGGCATCCGGAGAACGGTCTGCGCCGCATTCTTTCGGACTACGGACGGGGAGAGAAGAAGCTGCCGGTGTACAAGATGCCGCATCTGGAAGGCTGGGCGATGACCGAGCGTTACGCGTTCTTACCGGCAGTCGGTCGCCATGAAGTGCTGGTCCTGAACCGGCGCACGTGGCGGGCGGTGGCGCGCATCCCGGTGCACGGGCAGCCGGTTTTCGTCATGGGGCGCCCGGACGGGCGCGAAGTGTGGGTGAACTTCGCCTTGCCCCACAACGACACCGTGCAGATCATCGATGTCGCTCAGCTGGCCGTGACCGAAACGCTGACGCCCGGCAAGGCCGTGCTGCACATGGAGTTCACGCCACGGGGCGAGCAAGTGTGGGTATCGGTGCGCGACGAGGACCGGGTGCAGGTCTACGACACGCGAACCCACGAGCGCGTGGCGAGCCTCTCGGCGGACAAGCCGAGCGGTATCTTCTTCACTGCACGTGCGCACCGGATCGGGCTCTAATCATGTCATCGGTCATTGGACGCGAGACATACGGGATGACACATGACCGATGACTGATGACAAAGAACGGAAACGGAGGCGATGAACACACGGGAGGACACCGTGCTCGACAGGCTCACCGCGGTTGAGAAGCGCTTGTTGGACGACTTCCAACGCGACTTTCCACTCGAGCCCACCCCTTTCGCGTCGCTCGCGGCGGTGCTGGGCGTATCCGAGGCAGCGGTGCGCCGGCTGTTGCTAGGGCTGCACACGCGCGGCCTCATCAGCCGCGTGGGCGTTGTCTGTAGACCGCGCTCCCTCGGCGCCAGCACGCTGGCGGCGATGGCGGTCCCGGAGCACCGCCTGGAGGAGGTCGCCGCATTGGTCAACGGGTACCGAGAGGTCAACCACAACTACGAGCGCGAGCACCGGTGGAATCTGTGGTTCGTGGCCAACGCGCGCACGCACGCGCGACTCGGGACGGTGCTCGACGACATTGCGGCACGCGCCGAGTTGGCGGTCGTGTCGCTCCCGATGGTCGAGGACTACCACATCGACCTCGGCTTCGGCCTGGGCTTTGGCCGGGGCGTGCGTGAGGCGTCGCCAGCTCGGGCGACGCACCCCGGAGGCCAAAGCTCCGCGTGCATCCGCGACGAGGCGGAGCGCAAGCTCATAGACGCCGTGCAGAGCGGATTTCCGCTCGTGCCCCGGCCGTATCGGGAGGTCGGGCGGCGCATCGGGGTGACCGAAGCGGAGGTTATAGGCCGGTTGCGGGCCTTGCTCGTGCGCGGCGTCATCAAGCGTATCGGGGTGGTCGTGCGGCATCATGAGCTGGGGTATCGTGCGAATGCCATGGTCGTGTGGGACGTACCCGATACCGAGGCGAGCGAGCTGGGCAGACGCCTGGGTGCGCTGGAGTGCGTCACGCTTTGCTACCGCCGGCAACGACGTCTTCCGGAGTGGCCCTACAATCTGTATTGCATGATCCACGGGTTTGACCGCGGGACCGTGCTCGCCCAGGTCGAGGAGATCACCGAACGCTGCGCTCTGCGGGAAAGACCGCGGCAGGTGCTCTTCAGCCGCCGCCGCTTCAAGCAACGGGGGGCGATGTATTTCGATGCCGGGGACGAGGCGGCGGCTGCGTGATGAGGGTGGTGACATGGCGCTCCGCTCGAGCGGCGTTCGCCGCTCGCAATTCGATGCCCGGAAAAGGGCTGCAACGCGAGCCATGACTCTGGGCTTCGAGGCGAAGCGTTTCGCCGCGCTTGGTGGGCCTCGCGACGCTTGGAGCCCGCCGTCCATGGCGGGCTCCCGGCTGGGGCCTTGTCGCCGCGCGCGGCGCGCTTCGCCAGTCGCCCTTCGCAAGGGCTCGCGCCGCAGCTCTATACGTTCTTGCGCGCGCATCTGGAGGATGGTCTGAGGGGTTATGACCGATCTCGACGGTATCGATCGGCGCATTATCAACGAGCTACAGGGCGGGTTTCCGCTGAGCGATCGCCCCTGGGCGGAGGTGGCACGGGGCATCGGTGTGACCGAGCACGAGCTCATCGCCCGGGTGCAGAGATTGCTCGACGAGGGTGTGCTCTCCCGCTTCGGCCCCATGTATCATGCGGAGCAGCTGGGCGGTGCGCTCTCGCTGTGCGCGATGCAGGTCGATCGCGAGGACCTCGAGCGGGTGGCGGCAATCGTAAACGCCTTCACGGAAGTGGCGCACAACTACGAACGCGAGCATCCGTTGAACATGTGGTTCGTGCTGGCGACGGAGCGGCCCGAGCGTATCGAGGAGGTCATCGAGGCTATCGAGCAGAGCACCGGCTATCGCGTCTTGAACCTTCCCAAGCGCAAGGAGTATTACGTCGGGCTGAAGCTTGCGATCTGAATGTTGATTCAACCTAGAGGAGCGGAGAAGAACATGCGTGGATTGGCAGCGATTGCGATCTCTTTGTTCATGCTGGCGGCGGCGGGTGCGGCGCAGGCGGCGGGCGACGCAGCCGCCGGCAAGAAGAAGGCTGCGATGTGCGCAGCCTGCCACGGGATGGACGGATTGAGCACTCAGCCCATCTATCCCAAGCTCGCAGGGCAGAATGAGGTTTATCTCGTATCCGCCCTCAAGGCCTACAAGTCGGGCGCGCGGGACAACCCCATCATGAAGCCGATGGTGGCGCCGCTCTCCGGTCAGGACATGGAGAATCTGGCCGCCTACTTCAGCAGCCTGGAGTGCAAATGAGCCGAGCGAGCCCGCCGGCGGGCCCGCCCGTCGCCGCTGTGACGCAGACGGCCGATCCGGTCGAGGCCCTCGCGATGACGGAGCGTCCGGATGCGCTGGACCGGCGCATCATCGTGGCCACGCAAGCGGGCCTGCCGCTCGACTCGATGCCCTATCACCGTCTGGCCGAGCGCTTGGGGGTGAGTGCGCGTGTCGTGCAGGAGCGTCTGCGGGCGATGCTGGGCTCGGGACGCATTCGGCGCATCGGGGCCGTGCCGAATCACTATCGGCTCGGCTACGTGGCCAACGGCATGTCGGTCTGGGACGTCGACGACGAGCAGTTGGCCCAGCTCGCGCCGACGGTGGCGTCGCTGGAGTTCGTGAGTCACTGCTACGAGCGACCGCGGCATCCCCCCATTTGGCCGTACAATCTCTTCGCCATGGTGCACGGACGCACCCGTGAGGAGGTGCTGGAGAAGGTGACGCGTATCGCGGACCTCCTCGGCGAGGCCCAGCGCGCGTACACCGTGCTGTTCAGTAAACGCATCCTGAAGAAGACCGGCCTTCGTCTGACGCCCTGAAATGATGTCATTGGTCATTCGTCATCGGTCATCGGTCATCGGCAATGAGGCACGAGACGTCGGCGATTTGTGATGCACAGTGCCTCCGGACCATGGTTTTCTTCGCCAGCAATTCTGCACTGACAAGGACGAATGACGAATGACAGATGACAGAGGACAGACGTAGATGTTCCGGGTATCGCAATACATGAGAGAGCTGATCGAGCCGAGGCCCTTGGGTCCGGCACGCGCTCTGCGCGCCCCGGTCGTCATCTGGAACCTGATCCGGCGGTGCAATCTTGCGTGCCGCCATTGCTACTCGACCTCGGCTGACATCGATTTCGCCGGCGAGCTATCGACCGCGGAGGTGTACGCGGTCATGGAGGACCTTCGGCGTTTCGGAGTGCCCGTGCTCATTCTCTCTGGTGGCGAGCCGCTGCTGCGACCGGATATTTTCGACATATCAGTGCGCGCCAAGGCCATGGGCTTCTACGTCGGCCTGTCCACCAACGGGACCCGCATCGATGGTCATAACATCGGGCGTATCGCCGCCATCGGCTACGACTACGTGGGCATCAGCATCGATGGCGTCCGTGCGACGCACGACTGGTTCCGGCGCCAGCGCGGCGCCTTCGACGAATCCATGCGCGGTGTGCGCCTTTGCCGAGAGCGAGGCATCAAGGTGGGGCTGCGCTTCACGATCACTCGAGACAACGCCCACGAGCTGCCCGCGCTGCTCGATCTCATGGAGGAGGAAGAAGTCGACAAGTTCTACCTCTCGCACCTCAATTACGCCGGGCGCGGTAATCGCAACCGCAAAGACGACGCCGTGCATCGCACAACGCGCGAAGCCTTGGATTTGATTTTCGAGACGTGCTGGCGCGACGTGCAGGCCGGACGGCGGCGGGAGTTCGTGACCGGCAACAACGACGCCGATGGCGTGTATTTTCTGCACTGGGTCGCACGCCGCCATCCGGAGCGGCTCGATTACGCGCGGGCACGCCTGCGACAGTGGGGGGGCAATGCATCGGGCGTCAACATCGCCAACATCGACAATCTCGGGAACGTCCACCCGGATACGTTCTGGTGGAGCTACAACCTGGGCAACGTGCGCCAGCGCCCATTCTCCGAGATCTGGCAGGATCGCAGGGATGCGCTGATGGACGGGCTCAAATCTCGTCCGCGCCCGGTTCACGGACGTTGTGGACGGTGCGCCTACCTGGATATCTGCAACGGCAACACGCGCGTGCGCGCCTGGCAGCTCACCGGCGACCCCTGGGCCGAGGATCCGGGCTGTTACCTCACGCACCAGGAGATCGGTCTCTTTGAGAACGGCACTACAGAGGACACAGAGGTCGCAGAGAAAGTTTTTAGCTGAAGCACCAGGCGGGGCAGGGTCTATGCCTGTGAGCGCTCATGGCGCGGCCGCGCCAAAAATCATAGCCTCACCCGGCCTCACCCGACGTGGATTCCAATCCCTGCAAGCTGCCTGGTTGACGCCCGCTGCGATGGGGACCGCGTGCGCCTGCGCGGCCGCCGGGTTCGCGTTGTAACCCGCTGGACTGGACAGAGCGCCTGCGTCGCCTGAAAACGAGGGTCCATGAGACGGTCTACCTGTTTTGTATTCTCTGTGCCCTCTCTGGTTCTTCTTTTTTGCCTGATTGCGGGGATCTCCTTCGTTCCTGCGTACCCCGCCACCGCCGATGCCCCGGATGCAGCGGCGCTCTACAGCGCGCACTGCGCGAGCTGCCACGGCGCCGGGCGCCTCGGCGGCATCGGACCCGCGCTGCTGCCCGAAAACCTGGGACGGCTGCCGGCGGAGAAGGCGGTCCGGGCCATCCGCGAGGGGTTGCCCGCCACACAGATGCCCGGCTTTGCGGGGACGCTCGACGCCACGCAGATCCAGGCCCTCGTCGACTACGTCTTCACGCCGCTCCCGGAGGTCCCGCGCTGGGAGGCGGCCGCTATCGAGGCGAGCCGTGTGGTGCATAACCGCCCCGGGGCGCTCGGCGAGGCGCCCGTGCACGACGCCGACCCTCTCAATCTCTTCGTGGTCGTGGAGACCGGGGATCATCACGTCACGCTGCTCGACGGCGATCGGTTCGAGCCAGTGCACCGGTTCAAGTCGCGTTACGCGCTGCACGGGGGCGCCAAGTTCTCCCCGGATGGCCGGTTCACGTATCTCGCCTCCCGCGACGGCTGGGTGTCCAAGTTCGACCTGTACACCTTGAAGCCGGTGGCCGAGGTGCGTGCGGGCATCAATACCCGCAACATCGCCGCGTCGAGCGACGGCCGTTACGTAATGGTGGCGAACTACCTGCCCCACACGCTGGTGGTGCTCGATGCGGCGGACCTCAAGCCCCTGAGGATCATCGCCGTCGAGGATGAGCGCGGACGCTCCTCGCGGGTGAGCGCGGTGTACGATGCGCCACCGCGGGAGAGCTTCATCGCGGCCCTCAAGGACATCACCGAGGTCTGGGAGATCTCTTACGCCGATGATCCACCCTACTACGGAAAGGTCCACGACTACCGATACGAGGGTCCCCCCAAAGTCACGGAACGTTTCCCGGTGCGCCGGATCCGGCTGGACGACTATCTGGACGACTTCTTCTTCGACCCGGAGTACCAGCATCTCATCGGCACGGCGCGCAACGCCAGGAACGGCCAGGTGGTCAATCTGCTCGTGGGTCGCAAGATCGCCGACATCGATCTATCCGGCATGCCGCACCTGGGCTCCGGGATCACCTGGCGTTACGGCGAAAAGTCGGTGCTCGCGACTCCCAATCTGAGGGAGCCCTTGGTGAGCGTCGTCGACATGCAACGTTGGAAGACCATCCGGCGTATCGAGACGCAGGGACCGGGCTTCTTCATGCGCAGCCACGAGAACACCCGCTACGCCTGGGTGGACGTTTTCTTCGGGCCGCACCGCGACGTCGTGCACGTTATCGACAAGGACAGCCTCGAGATAGTGCAAACGCTGCGCCCGGCGCCGGGTAAGACCGCGGCGCACGTCGAATTCACGCGCGATGGGCGCTACGCGCTCGTGAGTATCTGGGACATGGATGGCGCCGTCGTGGTCTACGACGCCCAGACGCTGGAGGAGGTGAAGCGTATCCCCATGGTGAAGCCTTCGGGGAAGTACAACGTCTACAACAAGATCACCCGTTCGCGCGGCACCAGCCATTGACCGGCCTACACTTAGACTTTGTCAAGCTCGGCGCTTGATCCAGATCAAGCGAAGTGTGCTTAACGATTTCTAGCATGCCGGGTCGTTGTCCGCCAGGAAGGTGACCCACCGTGCTACCCGCACCCGCATCCGCACCCGCGCGCGTTCCTACGTCGACCTTTGCAGCGCCCGCCGTACGCCTGCTTCTCATCAACCCCCGCTTCCCGGAGAGCTTCTGGAGCTTCCGCTGGGCGTTGCGGCGCGTGCTCCCCGGCAAACGCGCGGTGAATCCTCCACTCGGGCTCGCGACGCTCGCAGCCCTGTCTCCGCCGCACTGGGAGATCACCATCGTCGACGAGAACATCGAGTCGGTGCCCCTCGAGCCCCGCGCCGACATCGTGGGGGTGTGCGGGATGGCGGTGCAGCATCCCCGGCAACGCGAGCTGCTCGGCTATTACCGGCGGCGGGGCCACCTCGCCGTGGCGGGGGGCAGCTACGCGTCGCTGTGCCCGGAACGCTTCGCTGATCTCGCGGACGTGGTGATTGCGGGCGAGGCGGAGCACATCTGGCCCGAGTTCTGCCGTGACTACGAGCGCGCAGGGTGGAGACGCCTCTATCAGGAAACGGGGGTGGTGGATCTAGAGGATTCGCCCACGCCGCGCTTCGATCTGCTCGATCTCCGCCGCTACACCAACGTCAGTCTCCAGTTCTCGCGGGGCTGTCCATACCGTTGCGAGTTCTGCGACATCGTCGTCATGTTCGGCCGCCGCCCCCGCACCAAACCGACCGAGCAGGTCGGCCGCGAGCTGGACGCGCTGCGCACCGCCGGCGTGCGCAACGTGTTTTTCGTCGATGACAATCTGATCGGCCACCGGGCCAAGGCCAAGGCGCTCTTGCGTTATCTCGCCGAGTACCAGCGGCGCCATGGCTATCGTTTCCAGTTCGGCACCGAGGCGTCCCTGAACCTCGCCGAGGATTGGGAGCTGCTACGCCTCTTCCGAGAAGCCAACTTCGCCTGGGTGTTCATCGGCATCGAATCGCCCGACGAAAAGAGCCTGAGGGAGACCGGTAAGACTCAGAACACCCGTGGCGACATCCTGGAGTCGGTGCGCCGTATCTATCACCACGGCATCGACGTGTTCGGCGGCTTCATCGTCGGCTTCGACAGCGATACCACCGCGACCTTCGGCAATCAGTATCGATTCATCCGCGCGTCCGGGATCCAGGTGGCGATGGTCGGACTGCTGACGGCGCTGCCGCGCACACCGCTCTACGCACGCCTCGAGCGCGAGGGCCGCCTGCTGGCGGCGACGCAGGAGTCGGACAACACGCGGCCCGGCACCAACATCGCGCCGCTGCGAATGAGCTACGAGGACATGGTAGAGGGCTACCAGGCGTTATACCGGCGACTGCTCGAGGATCGTTGTATCGCCGATCGGATCCGCGAGAAATCCGGCCATTTGAGACGCCCGGTGTACCGCGCCGAATACCCGAGAAGGGAGCGGCTTCGCGTCGTCGCTCGATTTCTGCGGCACGGCGTGCTTCCCGGCGGCCCGGTGCGCTGGTGGCACTTCCTGCGCACCCTGGGCACCGCGCTGCCCCGGGTCTGGCCACAAATCATCTCGGACTGGATCGCCGGCCTGTCGTTGCAGGATTACGCCGCACGCCGCTTCGGGACGCGCGCCACGCGCGAGCTCGGCATGGCACGGACGGCTCTGGAGACCATTTGCCGACGCTGCGCGGATTGCCTGCGGCGCGGCACGCTCTCCGTTTCCGTGAAGCGCACGGAGGCGAGCGCGCACCTGACGCTCACCCTGCGCGGCGCCGTGGACGAGCCCTTCTTCGGCGACGTTGCACGGCTGCTCGAACGCGTGCTGCGAGGCTCGGCCGTTACCCTGAGCCTGCGCATCGAGGGTGTCGCGGGCGGACAGCGCGAGCTGCTGCGGCGCTGCCTACGGCGCCTCGCGTGCCACGGCGATCGCGTGTATATCCGGGTCAGCGAGCATCTGCGGCCCGCGCTCGGCATCGACTCCTCGGTCTTCAACGTGGCCCTGGACTGACTTCCTGCGGCGGCCCTCCGGCAGGGGAATCGGTGCCGGCGCACGGCGCTACCCGTCGCCGGCGTTCTGACCGAAAATGAGCCACGGGTCCCCGTCGTGTCGAGACGAGATCGGAGCGTTGGGATTCTACTCGCGCATCGTTTTCCCCTGGGGTGTGGATCTCGCCATGTCGCGGGAGCGTCACTCGAGGGCGCGCCGGGCGCTGCTGGCGGCTGTCCGAGGCGAGGTCCTCGAGATCGGTTTCGGAACCGGTCTCAACCTGCCCCACTATCCGGCGCACGTGAAAAAGATCGTCACCGTCGACCCCAACGCCGGCATGCACGCGCGGGCGCGCAAACGCATCGAGTCCTCACCCATCGCCGTCGAGCAACGCGTGCTCGGCGGCGACGCGCTGCCCATGGCGGACGGGACCTTCGACAGCGTGGTCAGCACGTGGACGTTGTGCAGCATCGATAAGGTGGCCCGGGCGCTTCAAGAAATCCGGCGGGTGCTGAAGCCGGACGGTCGACTCTATTTCCTCGAGCACGGGCTCAGCGACGATCCCGCGATTCAACGCTGGCAACGGCGTCTGACGCCGATTCAGAGGGTCATCGGCGACGGCTGCCGCCTGGATCGGGACGTACGCGCGCTGCTCCAGGAGGCCGGTTTCACCCTCCTCGAGCTCGACAACTTCTATATGGAGAAAGAGCCGCGCACCCACGGGTACATGTACCGGGGCGCGGCGGGCAAGTAAGCCGCCGCGCCTCGGGTCAAACCTCAATCGCCCTCCACAGGGTCGTGTGGTCGTGCAGGCGATCACCGGGCTGGTGCTCGCCGGCAGCGATCGCCCTGCGCAGGTTCCCCGGCAGATTCGGTCCGCAGTCGGCGTCGGTCCCGAACCGTGCGCCGCGGCGTGTTGATCCCCGTCAATGACCGCGCTTTTGGGATTGAATAATTGTTCCCGCGATGAATGCGAGCGACGAGACAGGAGAACCGGGCGGATTCTCGCGCCTCATGGCGCGGATCGTGGGCAGCCCGCTGCCGGCCATCCTCGCCCTCGTCGCCGTCGCGGGGGGCGCGCTGGCGCTGCTCGTCACCCCGCGCGAGGAGGAGCCTCAGATCGTCGTCCCCGTTGCGGACGTCGTGGTGTCGGCACCGGGGCTGAGCGCCGCGCAGGTCGAGCGCCAGGTCGCCACCCCGCTCGAGAAGCTCCTGTTCCAGATCGACGGCGTGGAGTACGTCTATTCGATGTCCCAGCCGGGACGGGCCGTCGTCACGGTACGCTTCCATGTCGGTGAGGATCGCGAGGACTCACTGGTCAAAATCTACAACAAGGTCAACTCGAACACCGACCAGGTTCCTGCGGCAGTCGACTCGTGGGTGGTCAAGCCGGTGGAGATCGACGACGTTCCCATCGTGCTGGCGGTGCTCTGGAGCGAGGATCCTGTGCGCATCGGCGATCACGAGCTGCGCCGCCTGGCGGAGGAGGTCGCACGGAAGCTGCAATCCGTCGAGAACACCAACCGAGTAGAAGTGACCGGTGGACGCCCGCGCCGCGTGCGGGTCGAGCTCGATGTGCAGGCGCTAGCCGCCCGCCGCACCGCGCCCCTGGACGTGGCTTGGGCGATCGGCGTATCCAACGAGCAACTGGCTGCGGGGCGGATGCAGCGGCGCGATCGGTCGGTGGCGATCGAGTCGGGATCCTTCCTCACGAATGCGCGCGAGCTCCGGCATCTCGTCGTGAACGTGGTCGACGGGGTGCCGGTCTACCTCAAGGACGTCGCCTCGATCATCGACGGTCCCGCCGAGCCCGCGAGCTACACCTGGATCGGCTTCGGTCCCGCCGACGCGACGTTGCCCTCCGCAGAGCGCACCGTTCATCCCGCGGCCGTCGTCTCCGTGGCGAAGAAGAAAGGGACCAACGCGGTGTGGGTGGCGCGCCACGTCGAGAAGATGCTGGCGGCCCTCGAGCGCGAGCTGTTCCCGGAGGGGGTGCACTATCGGATCATCCGCAACTACGGCGAGACCGCGAACGAAAAGGTCAACGATCTGGTGTCGAGCCTGTTGGTGGCCGTCCTCACGGTGGTCGTCTTCATCGCCGTTTTCATCGGTTGGCGCGCAGCCGTCATCGTGGGTCTCGCGGTACCCGTCTGCTACGGCGTCACACTGCTGCTGGATCTGCTGACCGGCTACACCATCAATCGGGTCACGCTGTTCGCGCTCATACTCGCTCTCGGCCTGCTGGTCGACGACCCCATCACCGGCGTGGATAACATCGAGCGCTATTTCCGCCTGGGCCGGTTCAAGGCGCTGCGCTCGGTGGTCAGTGCGATGAGTGAGATCCGCGGTGCTCTCATCATGTCCACCGTGGCGATCATCGTGGCCTTCGCGCCGATGTTCTTCATCACCGGCATGATGGGGCCGTATATGGCCCCCATGGCCTTCAACGTCCCCGTGGCGGTTACCGTGAGCACCGCGGTCGCATTTCTGGTGACTCCGTGGCTCGCCTACCGGGTGCTGCCCCACCAGCCGCCGGCGCACGCATACGACGTCGAGCGCACCCTCGTTTATCGGGTCTACGCGGGCATCGTAAGCCCGCTCATACAGAGCCGCCGGCGGGCATGGGCTTTCGTAGTGACCGTGCTGGTGCTATTCGTGGTCGCGACAGCACTGCCCGCCTTCCGCCTCGTGCCGTTGAAGCTCCTTCCATACGACAACAAGGACGAGTTTCAGATTATCATCGACATGCCCGAGGGCACGACGCTCGAGCGCACCGCAGGCGTGGCCCGCGCGCTCGCCGAGTATCTGCGCAGCGTGCCCGAAGTCCGCGACTTCACGGCTTTCGTCGGCATCCCTTCGCCGATGGATTTCAACGGGATGATCCGGCATTACTACCTGCGCGATGAGCCCCACCAGGCAGACATTCGCGTCACCCTCGCCGGCAAACGACGGCGTTCGCATCAGTCCCACGAGATTCTTCTGCGCATTCGGCGTGACCTGCAGGCCGTCGCCCAGCGCCATGATGCGCCCGTCAAGCTGGTGGAAGTGCCGCCGGGCCCGCCGGTGATCGCCACCGTCACCGCGGAGCTCTACGGCGCGCTGGCGACACCCTACGCCCGGCTGCAGCACGCGGCGAAGGTGCTCGCCGAGCGCCTCGTGCGCGAGCCGCTGGTCGTGGACGTGGACACGTCGGTCGAGGCCGATCGAGGCAAGCTCGTGTTCGTCACCGACAAGGAGAAGGCCGCGCTCTCCGGGATTGCGACCGAAGACATCGCCCGCACCGTCGTGCTCGCCGTCGACGGCGCAACGGCCGGGTTCCTGCAGATCCCGACCGAGGCCGACCCGCTGCCCATCGAGCTGCGTTTACCCGTGGAGCGACGCAGCTCCGCGGCCGATCTCGCCGGGCTCTACGTGAAGGGCCGCGCCGGGATCGCGAAGGTACGCGAGAGGGGCGGGGTGCGCGACGCGCCCCGGCCGCTGGTGCAGCTCGGGGAGGTGGGGCGCTTCCAGCGCAGCGTCGAGGATCAGAGCATCTACCACAAGAACCTGGCCCGGGTGGCCTACGTGTACGCCGAGGTGGCGGGACGCACTCCGGCCGAGGTCATCGCCGACGTGAGCGCCGACCGCCGGGAACCCGGAGCCGTCGATCACGGCGACTCCCGAACGCCCGCTCCCCGGGCCCTCGACGCGCGCACCTATCTCGACGCCGGCGGCGGCATGCCATGGTCGCTGCCCGATGCCGTGTCCGTCGCATGGACGGGCGAGGGAGAGTGGTTCATCACGCTGCGCGTCTTCCGCGATCTCGGCATCGCCTTCGCCGTGGCGGTCGTGGGTATTTTCCTGGTGCTCTATGTGCAGACCGGTCTGGCCGCCGTCGCGGGCATCATTCTGCTCGCCATCCCGCTCTCCGTGATCGGCATCATGCCCGGGTTCTGGTTCCTCAATCAGATCGGCGAGCGCGTGATCGAGGCCCACCCAAACCCGATCCTGTTCACCGCCACGGCCATGATCGGCATGATCGCGCTCGCCGGGATCGTCGTGCGCAACTCGCTGATTCTGGTCGAATTCATCCAGCTCTCTTTGGGCGAGCGCATGGACCTGCGCAAAGCCCTGATGCACGCGGGGGCGGTGCGCATGCGGCCCGTGCTGTTGACCGCCGGCACCACGTTGCTCGGCAATCTGGTCATCACTCTCGATCCGATCTTCAGCGGCCTCGCCTGGGCCATCATCTTCGGCCTTCTCGCCTCCACCTTGTTCACGCTCGTGGTGGTGCCGGTGGTCTATTTCCTCGTCTACGACAAGAAGCCGGGACACGGGCTGCCCCAAAGGACGGCACTGCAATGAGGCTCATCCTGCGCGGCGCGCTCGCGTTTCTTGCCCTGGGCTTTCTCGCTGTCGTCATGGCGTATCTGGCCGGTTTCTTCTCGCAGACCATCCCCCCGGAGAAGGTCGACGTCGCACGCGCGCCCGCGAGCGGTGCGACGATCGAGGTGCGGTCGGTGACGGAGCCGGTCGTCGACCAGGCGGCGGGCACTATCCGCGCCAAGCGCGAGACCCTCATCTCCGCGCGCATCACGGGCAGCATCGCCGCCGTCACGGTGCGCGCCGGGGACCGGGCGCAGGTCGGCGACGTCCTCTTGGAGCTGGACAGCCGCGAGCTTCAGGCACGGGTCGAGCAGCAGCGCAACCTGCTCGTGGCCGCCCGGGCAAGGGTTTCCGAGGCAAAGCCCAACTACGAACGCATCAAAGCGCTCTTCGAGCGCGGGGTCGTGCCCAAGGCCGAGCTCGATCGGGCCGAGGCCGCACTACGCGCGGCGGAGGCGGAGCTCTCGCGCGCCCGGGAGGCGGTGCAGGAAGCCGAGGCCACGCTGAGCTACGCCACGATTCGTGCGCCCATCAGCGGCCGCGTGGTCGAGCGCTACGCGGAACCCGGCGACACCGCCACCCCGGGGGAGCCCCTCTTGCGGCTCTACGATCCCGAGACGCTGAGGCTGGAGGCGAACGTGCGCGAAACGCTCGGTGCCGGCCTCGACGAGGGGCGTGAGCTCACCGCCCGCATCGACGCGCTCAACGTCGAGGTGCCGGTCGTGGTCGACGAGATCGTGCCCTCGGCCGAGCCGGGCTCGCGCACCTTCCTCGTGAAAGCCACGCTCCCGCGACACCCCAACCTCTACCCCGGCATGTTCGGTCGCCTGCTCATTCCCACCGGCAGCGAGGAGCGTCTCTACATTCCGGCAGAGGCCGTAGCGCGCGTCGGGCAGCTCGAGCTGGTTACCGTCATCACCGAGCAAGGCGCGCTGCGCCGTTACATTCGCACCGGTGTACGCACCGATGACGGCCGTCTCGAGGTCTTGAGCGGCCTGATGCCCGGGGAACGAATTGTGCTACCTTCGGCGGCTGAGAAATGACCCGAACGTGCGCGGTCGAAGCGCGGAAAGCGCAACCTCGGGCGCGCGAACATCAGCAGTGACTTCGAGGAGGCATCGAGATGGTCGCTTACGTCGTAGTGGATATCGCGGTCAACGACTCCACGCGTTACGAAGAGTACAAGAAGCTGGCCCCGCCGGCGATCGCCGCTTACGGCGGAAGATACCTGGCCCGCGGGGGGAGAGTGGAAGCGCTCGAGGGCGACTGGTCCCCCCATCGAGTCGTCATCCTCGAGTTCGAGAGCGTCGAGAGAGCCAAAGAGTGGCTCCACTCACCCGAATATCGGGACGCCCGTGCATTGAGGCACGAGACCGCCTCGTCGAACATGGTCGTGGTGGAGGGCTTGTAGCGCGGTGACTGCCTACCCGAGCAAGCGAGACGCGTGGCTGATCTCTCCGAGGGACGAAAATGCATTTCTACGCGATGTCGCGGCGCGCGCACCGCATCTGGAGACTCGTGGTGACAGGCTCGTACGCAAAGGCGACTGAGCCATCCCGGCGATGCTGACCCCGCTCGGAGATCGCGTTCACCGGAGATCGGCTGCGTTGCACGCGCACTCGTTCGACGCCGGTGCGAGCTCTCGGGAGCCTTACTTGCATCCTCACCGGGGATCTCCACAATACGGAGAATCGCCCGCGGTTGCAGGCACGGGCCGCCGGGACGTTTACGCACGACACACAGTGCGCGCTTTCATAACTATTTGAAATAAGAGAATTCTTCGCGCGCAGTGCGCGAGGGAGCGTCAGCTCAGGGGAGGAAGACGTATGCACCGCGAATCTATCCGCAGCATGGCCACCGCGCTGGTACTGGTCGGGCTCACGGCCCCGGCGAGCGCCGCGGAGGTGACGCTGAGGGCCGTCAGCGCGTTCGCCGAGGGCACCACGTTCTCGCGCAATTTCGAGCGCTTCATCGGGCGCGTGAACGCCAAGGGCCAGGGGGTTGTTCGGCTCGAGTATCTCGGCGGGGGCGGAAAGGTGATGAATCCCTTCGAGCTCGGCAAAGCGATACAGACCGGCATCGTGGATGTGGGCAACCTGCCGGGCGCTTATTACACCAACCTGGTGCCGGAGGCCGACGCCATCAAGCTGAGCGAGTTCACCATCCGCGAGGAGAGACAGAACGGCGCCTGGGAGTACATGAACCGTCTTCACATGCAGAAGATGAACGCCTACCATCTCGCGCGCCAGAAAGACTGCGTGCCGTTCAATCTGTATCTGAATAAGAAGATCGACGAGCCCGATCTGGATGGGCTCAAGATTCGCACCACCCCCATCTACAGTGCCTTTTTCAGCTCGCTCGGCGCCACCATGCTGCGCACCGCGCCCGGCGAGGTGTACACGGCGCTGGAGCGGGGCACGGTGGACGGCTACGGGTGGCCGGTGCAAGGGGTACTCGACCTCGGTTGGCACGAGGTCACCGAGTATCGGGTGGAGCCGAGCTTCTATCGCGCGTCGGTCGAGGTCTTGATCAACGCCGACACCTGGCGACGTCTCGGCGATGATCAGAAAGATGTGCTGCGCGAGGCGGCCGACTGGCTGGAGTCGTTGTGCGGGGAGGACAGGCGCGTCAACGAGCGCGAGCGCCAGCGGCAGGCCGAGGCTGGCATCGAGGTCATCACCTTCCCCGAAGACGTAAGCCGCGGTTACGTCGAGCAGGCCTACGACGCCGGGTGGGCGGCATTCATCGAAGCCAACCCGGAGCACGGGGCGAAGCTCAAAGAGCTTCTGAGCGAATAGCGCGCGCCGAAGGCCGGAGTGCGCCAGCGCCAAGCGATGGGCGCGAAGCTTTCCAGAGCGTATGTGCTCCTGTTGGAAGCGTGCGGCCTCGTGGCGGGGCTCATCATCGGCGCATTGGCCGTTCTCATCTCCGTCGACATCGGCGCCCGTAATCTGGGCCTGTTCAACTTCCCGTGGTTGCTGGAGGTTTCCGAGTACTGCTTGTACGTCGCCACCTTCCTGGCTGCACCGTGGGTGTTGTACCTGGGCGCCCACGTGCGAGTGGACGTGCTGATCGAGGTCCTGCCGCGCGCTGCAGCGTACTGGCTGGAGGTCGCGGCGGACTGCGTCGGCGGCGGTGTGGCGCTGGTGCTCGGGTACTACGGTTGGCTAGCGACGGCGGACGCCTTTCGGCTCGGCTCGCGCGTGGCGAAGGAGCTGGTCGTCGCCGAGTGGTACCTGCTCGCCGTGATTCCCATTTGCGCCGCGTTGCTCGCGGTCGAGTTCGGCCGCCGCATCGCGCGCGCTCTTCGCGCCGGACCGGGCTCCGCACGGGCGGACCGAGCCGCAGGGGCGCTGTAGCCGATGGAGTGGCAATGGGCCCTGGTGCTCATGCTGGGTCTGCTGTGCGGACTCATGGCGCTGGGGTTGCCGGTCGCCTTTGCGTTCTTTTCGGTGAATATCGTCGGCGCCGTGGTGTTCCTCGGGGGCGAGGCCGGTCTGAGCCAGCTCGCACGCAACTCCATGGCCTCGCTCGCAAGCTTCACCCTGGTGCCCATCCCGCTCTTTCTTCTGATGGGCGAGATCCTGTTCCAGACGGGCGCGGCCTTCAAAGCCATCGAGGCCGTCGATCGGCTGATCGCGCGGGTGCCGGGACGCCTGTCCATCGTATCCGTGTTGGGCGGCACGGTGTTCTCGTCGCTCTCCGGGTCGACGATTGCCAACACGGCCGTTCTGGGCAGCGTGCTGCTTCCCGACATGCTGCGCCGCGGATACCATCCGACCATCGCCATGGGCCCCATCATGGCTGTCGGCAGCATCGCCATGCTGATTCCACCCTCGGCGCTGGCCGTCCTGCTCGGGAGTCTCGCCGGTATCTCCATCGCCGGGCTGCTCATCGCGGGCATCGTGCCCGGGCTCATCATGAGCGTCGTGTTTCTAAGCTACGTCATCGGGCGTTGCGCCATGCACCCGCACATCGCACCGAGCTACGAGGGCGAGACGCTCTCTCTGCGCGCCCGATGGACGCCTTTTTTGATTTACGTCGTACCGTTGCTCGGCATTTTCGTCGTGGTCGTGGGCAGCATTCTGGCGGGCTACGCCACGCCCACCGAGTCCGCCGCACTCGGGTGCGTGGCCTCGACGATAGCGGCCGCCTGCTACCGCGCGCTCACCTGGCAGAGCCTTCTGCGTGCCCTCAGGGAGACGGCGAAGATCTCGGTGATGATTCTCTTCATCATCGTCGCATCGGTCACTTTCTCGCAGATCCTCGCTTTCTCGGGTGCGACCAACGGTCTGCTCGCGGTCATCGAAGCCGTCAATGCATCGCCCATGACCATGCTGCTGATGATGCTCGGGATACTGCTCTTTCTCGGCGCCTTCATGGATCAGGTCAGCATGATCATGGTGACGCTTCCGTTCTTCATTCCCATGGCGGCGCTCTTCGACATCAACCTGCTGTGGTTCGGCGTGCTCATGCTGATCGTCATGGAAGTGAGCTTTACGACGCCGCCCTTCGGCCTGCTGGTGTACGTGATGAAGGGCGTGGCGCCGCCCGAGATCACGCTCGGACAGATCTATGCTGCCGCGGCGCCGTTCATCGTGCTGGAGGTGGCGGTGCTCGCGTTCATTATCGCGTTCCCGGAGCTCGCGACGTGGCTGCCACAGCAGATACGGCGATGAGTCTCAATGCGTGGAAGAGGGCTGTTTTCGTGGGGTTAAGCCGCGTAGGATGGCCTTCTGCCGCGGCGGATTTGCGCATGCCTACTTAGAGTCGATTGGAGCACAGGGAGGATGAAAAAATGAAAAGATTTGGCTGTGCGCTGTTATCACTCGCCGTTGCGGCGGGTATCGGCGGTCCTTCAGTTGCGGTTGCCGATGAGGAGAGAGAGGTGATCGAGCGTTCGCAGGCGCTGGTTCCCAAGCCGCCGTGGCCGAAGGGGGATCAGCTGGGAATGGCGAACACATTGGGGCGGGGCACCTGGCTGCGCTGCGCCCAGCATCTATCCCATCCGCAGGCCAAAGTCTACGAGGTCTCGCACGTGCGTTCCCAGACGATGCCGACCTCACCGTTCGGCGTCCCCTTGGAGTACGAGTTCCGGCCCTCGACCGGGATTCCGGGCACGCGACACGGCTTCAACGGCGAATCGCTCAAGCAAGGCGAGCCGGGTGCGCAGGGCACGCAGATGGATGCCCTCGGGCATTTCGCATACCTGCCGGAGGTCTGGGACGGACAGGGAGATTATCCGGCCGACCAGCTACGCTACTACGGAGGCTACACGCAGTCTCAGGTGAAGCCCGCCCCTGACTCGCCCCTCTTGAAGCTCGGGATCGAGCACGCGCCCCCCATCGTGACCACGGCGGTGCTGCTCGATGCGCGCACCTATCTGGGGAAGGGTCAGCCCCTCGAGCCGGGGCAACTGGTGACCGCCGAGGACCTGGAAGGCATGCTCGAGGCGCAGGGGCTGGGCGGGCGCGGACTGCTGCCGGGGGACGTGCTCTATATCTACACCGGCTGGGAGGAGCACTGGCAGGATCCGGACGCGAAAGGCGTCTACTACACGAAAGGGCCGGGTCTGTCCTACGACGCCGCCCGGTACATCGAGGATAAAGCCGTCGTGCTGCTCGCCCTCGACAATCCGTTCAGCGATCCTGCTCCCGAGGGCAAGATCCGCGGTCAGGCGCCGCTCTCGCCCGGTGTGCCCCCCGATCTGCCGTGGGTCATCCATCACCACAACCTGACGCAGTCGGGCATTCACCAGATACAGAACGCGCGTCTCGCGGAGATGGCAACGGATCGGGTCTGGACGTCGTGCACCATCATCCTCCCGCTCAGGGTGCGCGGCGGCTCGGGCTCGCCGGTGCGCCCCATCGCGATCGGTGCCCCGCGGCCCTGAGAGCCTCACTGAAAGAGATAGAGAGGACTTGCGGCGAGCGTTCGGCGAAGCGCGGGGCGATGAGCGCTTATCTCGATGCGTCCCGCCCCGCGCAGCCGACGACTCGGGCGGGGCGCTCGCCCCCGCTACATTCGGGAGAGTGCACGGCCACGCAGCAGAGCGCGGGGCCGGCTGACCAGAGGCTTACGCGGCTCGACGGGAGCGGCGGGTGCCCTCTTCGTAATACTGCCGAACCTTCTCGGCAAGGGTCTTGAGGTCTTCGCCGTGCTTGTCGTCTACGGAGAGCTGGACCAGCTCCGAGCCCGCAGGCTCGGCCGTAATCTTTCGTCCGGTGCGGATGAAGTTGTGGACGATGGTCAGCGCTTCCGTTGTATGAACGACCAGGGACGTAGCCACCGCGTATCCCTCCTCCTACAGGTCCGCCCTATGATAGCAGCAAACGAGCGGGAAGCGGCCCTCCGCGCCCATCCGACTCTCGACATTCATTCGCATGGAACGCTATCCTGTGGCGCTGCGCCGACCGCTTGACCGTGCAACCACCATTTGGCTCTTTTTCTATTGCCACGCGCCTTGTGTCAAGTCCTCGAATCAAGGCGCGGGCCTGCGTGCTTTTGCCCCAGTGTAGCTCAGTTCCGGGCGCGCTGTAAGGGAAAAAACGGGGCCCGAGTGCGTCCGTGAGCAGCGGTCCGGCAAGCCCGGATGGCTTTGAAACTACAGTAACTTCCCGTCCTCCCGAAAAAAGTGGCATCATCACCGCAGCCAACGCTTCCAGCCACTCGTGCGGGCGCGTAGCCGACCCTCGGTTGAGGGAGAAGTGGCAGGAACCCGCTTCGGATCGGGCGCCCCGTAGTCGCCGCGGACGCGCGCCGCCGCGGAGCGAGGCGTGCGCATGTACGCCATCGAAGGAGCACCTACTCCAGACACCCGTAAGAGGTAGCCAGTGATCGAGCAGCCGGCCGAACAGTACAGAGTGATCAAGCGACGCTCGGCGTTGATCGGGGTCATTGTCGCGGCAGTCGTCTTCATCCCGGGGGGTCTCGCGGTCATTCGCTATACGGAGAACTATCTCGCCCTGGTGGAGCGGGTGAGCCGGGTCGCGCCCGAGCGAGCGCTCGAGGAGGCGATGTTTCTGTTTCGATGGATTATGGGATCGGCCATTGTCATGGCGTTCGCGAGCGCCGCGTACCTGGCGTGGTACGGTTACCGCGTGATCAAAACCGAACGCAATCCCCCGCCCGGGTCGTGGATCATCGAGCATCAGAGGATCGCGACGGGCCGAAGGGCTCGTCGCGGCGGTTACGCGCAGCTCGCAGCCGCGGTCCTACTGGTGGTGGGCGGCATTGGCTTGGGGTGGGCGGCCGGTGAGCTGGCGGATCAGCTCGTCGAGGGTGCGGGTGCGAAACCGCTTTGGTTTCTCGCGGGACCGACCCCCTGATCAGGCGGGCTGCTGGTCACCGCCCCAGAGCTTGGCCCAGAGGCCCCTCGCGGCTCGGCCACGTCATCCAGCCCGCCTCCAGGGGCGTACGGCCTTGCAGCGCCTCGAGCTGCCTGCCGGCGGGGATTGGCCGTGTCTCGTCGTTGCTCGGGGAGGTCACGCGGAGGGCCTCGTCAGGGCTGGCACTGCCCTCCGGACCCCGGCTCGGTGCCGTCCAGGCGCAGCAGGGCGCCGTACAGGTCCGGTCGCCGGTCGCGGAATACGCCCCAGCCGATGCGTTGCGCGCGGACCGCGTCGAGGTCGAAGCTCGCGGTGATCACCGCCTCCTCGCGCGCGGCGGCCTCGGCCACGATGGCACCGGTGGGGTCGGCGATGAACGACGCACCATAGAAGGTGATCTCGCAGCTCTCGCCCCGCTCGGTCCCGACGCGGTTGGATGCCACCAGCGGCACCATGTTGGCGGCGGCGTGTCCCTGCATCACGCGCTGCCAGTGCGGGCGCGAGTCGTAGCCCGGATCCGGCGGCTCGCTGCCGATGGCGGTGGGATAGAGCAGAATCTCCGCGCCCTGGAGCACCAGGGCGCGCGCCGCTTCGGGAAACCACTGATCCCAGCAGATGGCGGCACCGAGGGTGCCGTAGCGCGTGCGCCAGGGGCGGAAGCCGGTGTCCCCCGGCGAGAAGTAGAACTTCTCCTCGTAGCCGGGTCCGTCGGGGATGTGCGACTTGCGGTAGACACCGAGGACGGCGCCGTCCGCGTCGATGAGGGCGAGGGCGTTGTAGTGCACGTTGTGAGCGCGCTCGAAGAAGCTGACCGGCAGCACGAGGCCCAGCTCCCGGGCGAGGCCCCGCATGCGCTCGATGACCGGGTGCGTCTCAGCGGGCGCCGCGAGGTCGAAGAAACGGGGATCCTGGTCCTTGCAGAAGTAGGGAGTCTCGAACAGCTCCTGCAGCAGTACGATGTGGGCCCCGGCCGCGGCCGCCTCCCGCACCAGGGCCTCCGCCCGCGCGAGGTTCTCCTCCCGGTTCGAGCCGCACGGCATCTGGGTGGCCGCAAGCGTGACCGTAGCCATCAGGCGTCTCCTGCATCGGCAGAAAATCGGAACCAATCTACCGGTGGAGGCGGTGGCCAGCAAGCTTAGCCCGGATTTGTCCTTCTCGCCTCGCGCCCGCCGCCCCGGCGAGAGATACGAGCCGGGGCTCGCGCGGGTCGGGCGGATGTGATGTAGTGACCCCGTCGGGGCCGACGTGACCCGGGCGCGGGGCCAACGCCGACCAACACGGGCAGCTCGACCATGGTGAGCGCGAAAGATCCCCTGCTCCAGCCGTTTCGACTCAGGCACCTCCGGCTCAAGAACCGGGTGCTCAGCACGAGCCACGAGCCCGCCTACTCGGAGGACGGCAAGCCGACCCTTCGTTACCAGCGCTATCACGAGGAGAAGGCGAAGGGGGGCATTGCGCTCACCATGTTCGGGGGTTCGTCCCTCATCGCCCCCGATTCGCCGGCGGCCTTCGGGAATCTGTACGTGGGGGATGACTCGATCATTCCGTACTTCCAGCAGATCGCGGAGCGCGTGCACAAGTACGATTGCGCGCTCATGTGCCAGATCACGCACCTCGGCCGGCGGACGTCCTGGGGCACAGGGGAGTGGCTGCCGGTCATCGCGCCGTCGTGCGTGCGCGAGCCCGCGCACCGCGCTTTTCCCAAGATCATGGAGCGCGAGGACATCCGGCGCGTGGTCAAGGCGTACGGTGCGGGCGCGCGCCGTTGCAGGGAGGGCGGCCTCGACGGCGTCGAGCTCGAGGCGTACGGGCACCTGCTCGACAGCTTCTGGACCCCGGCCGTCAACCGGCGCACCGACGAGTACGGGGGCTCTCTCGAGAACCGCATGCGCTTCAGCCTCGAAGTGCTCGACGAGGTGCGGGGCCAGACGGGCGATGGCTTCATCGTAGGGATCCGCATGGTCTTCGACGAGGACATGGAGCAGGGCATCAGGCTCGAGGAGGGCATGCGTATCGCCGAGCGCCTGATCGGCACCGGCGCCATCGACTTCGTCAACGTCATCAAGGGACACATCGACACCGACCGCGCGCTGGCCGACGTGATACCGGGTATGGGGACGCCGAGCGCGCCGTTCCTCGAGTTCACCGGCGCCGTCAAGCGCGAGCTCGATGTGCCGGTGTTCCACGCCGCGCGCATCAACGACGTGGCGACGGCTCGCCACGCCGTGCGAGACGGTCTGGTGGACATGGTGGGGATGACCCGGGCGCACATGGCCGACCCCCACATCGTGGCCAAGGTCGAGCGCGGCGAAGAGGAGCGCATCCGACCCTGCGTGGGCGCCGGCTACTGCATCGATCGCATCTACGTCGGCGGGGAGGCGCTTTGCATCCACAATCCCGCTACGGGCCGCGAGATCACCATGCCCCACGTCATTCCCCGGACCCGGGGTTCGCGGCGCAAGGTGGTGGTCGTGGGTGCCGGCCCCGCCGGCCTCGAGGCGGCGCGGGTCTGCGCCGAGCGGGGTCACGCGGTGGTGCTCTTCGAGGCGGCCGATCGAGCGGGGGGGCAGATCGTCCTCGCGTCGAAGGTGACCCGGCGCCGCGAGATTATCGGCATCGCCGATTGGCTGTTCGCCGAGGTGGAGCACCTCGGGGTCGAGACCCGGTTCAACTGCTATGCCGAGACCGACGAGGTATTGGCCGAAGCGCCCGACATCGTCGTCATCGCCACGGGCGGCCTTCCCAACACCGAGATCGTGAAAACGGGGGCGGGCCTGGTCACCAGCACCTGGGACGTGCTGAGCGGACAGGCGGCGCCGGGCGAGGAGGTGCTCCTGTTCGACGACCACGGCGACCACCCGGCGCTCTCGTGCGCGGAGTACCTCGCCGACCGGGCGCGCCTCGAGCTGGTGACCCCGGACCGGATGGTCGGCCAGGACGTGGGCGGCATCAACTATCCGGCCTACTTTCGGGCCTTCTACGATCACGGGGTGACGATGACGCTCAATCATCGCCTGATGGGGGTGGAGAAGCGCGGCAACAAGCTGCGCGCCGTCCTGCGCAACGAGCACAACGACACGCTCTCCGAGCGCGTCGTCGATCAGGTGGTCGTGGAGCACGGCACCCTGCCCGCGGACGAGCTCTACTTCGCGCTCAAGGAGGACTCGACCAACCTCGGTCAGGTCGACCTCGATGCGCTCATTGCGGGGCAGCCGCAGATGCGAGAGAACAACCCGGCGGGCAGCTATCGGCTCTTCCGGGTGGGAGATGCGGTCGCCAGCCGCAATATCCACGCGGCCATCTACGATTCGTTGCGCCTGTGTAAGGATCTCTGAGCCGGCTCCAGCGACTCATGCCCGAGGACGAGAAGCGCACCGACGTCGTCACGCTGTTCCTGTGCGGTGACGTGATGACGGGCAGGGGCATCGACCAGATCCTGCGCCACCCGAGCGGCCCGGGGCTTTACGAGCCTTACGTGCGCGATGCGCGACGATATGTGGACATCGCCGAGCAGATTAACGGTCCGATCGATTATCCCGTCGACTTCGATTACATCTGGGGTGATGCGTTGCCGGAGCTCGAGCGGGTGGCGCCCGATGTGCGAATCGTCAACCTGGAGACTGCCGTAACGGCCAGCGAGGGTCACTGGCCGGGCAAGGGCATCCACTACCGGATGCATCCGGCGAACGTTCCGTGCCTGGCCGCCGCCGGCCTCGACTGTTGCTCACTGGCCAACAACCACACGCTCGATTGGGGTTACGCGGGTCTGGAGGAGACGTTGTCGGTGCTGCACGGTGCCGACATATTCACTGCGGGCGCCGGGCGAAACCGGCGCGAGGCGCAGGCACCCGCCGTGCTCGATGCCGGGCGCGGGCGCCGGGTGCTGGTGTTCGGCTTGGGCTCGGCGACGAGCGGCATTCCCGCCTCGTGGGCTGCCTCGGGGGAGCGGCCGGGCGTCAACCTCTTGCCGGATCTCTCGCCGCAGACCGCGCGCGGCGTCGGCGCGCAGATGCGCAAGCTCAGGCGCCCCGCCGACATCGTGGTCGCGTCCGTCCATTGGGGGGAGAACTGGGGTTACGAGATACCCGACACGCAGCGCCGTTTCGCGCACGCCCTCATCGACGCAGGCGCCGATATCGTGCACGGCCATTCGTCCCACCACGTGAAGGGCATCGAGGTCTACGGTGGCAAGCTCATTCTGTACGGCTGTGGGGATTTCCTCACCGACTACGAAGGGATCGAGGGCTACGAGCACTACCGGGACGACCTCGGCCTGATGTACTTCGCCACAATCGACGTCGCGAGCGGATCGTTGCGCACCTTGCACATGACGCCGACCCGCATCGAGCGCTTTCGGTTGCATCGGGCGCGTCCGGAGGAGGTGCGCTGGCTGCGCGCGGTGCTGGACCGCGAGGGCAAGGCCCTGGGCACGCGGGCGGTGCCGGCGGAGGGGGGGACCCTGAAGCTGCAATGGGCGTAAAAGAGCCGCCAGCTCGGGGCAGGAGGGGCCCTGCGGCACGCGCCGCTTCGTCGGTAGGGATTAAGTGGTGTCAGACATGACTTTTTCGCGCATTGCCGCGAAAAAGTCATGTCTGACACCACTTAATCCACTTGGCCGTGACGATGCCCCTGCCGCTGAATGGTGGGCTTTGCCTGCGGCTCAGCCCACCCTACGCGGCACATACCCCGGGGCCCCTCGCCCCAGGCCGGTGGCTAGCTGCCTGCAATGTCTGCGGGCGATGAGAGGTACTGAGAGTCCGAGGCGCCCCGCGCGGCGCGCGGAGGTGAGCTGACCGTGTCCGACACCCAACAGTGGAACCCCGAGCGTTATCAACGTATCGCGGGCTTCGTTTCCGAGCTGGGTGCACCGCTGCTCGACATACTGGATGCTCGCCCCGGGGAGCGCATTCTGGATGTCGGTTGCGGCGATGGCGCCCTGACACAGCAACTCCTGGCCCGGGGGTGCGAGGTGGTGGGCATCGACAGCAGCGCCGAGCAGGTGGGGGCCGCCCGGGCCCGCGGCCTCGATGCGCGCGTCGGGCGCGCGGAAAGTCTAGACTTTCGCGAGGCCTTCGATGGCGTTATCAGCAACGCGACCCTGCATTGGGTCCCGGATGCGGGTGCCGTGCTCGAGGGCGTGTATCGCGCACTGCGACCCGGCGGCCGGTTCGTAGCGGAGTTCGGAGGCGCCGGAAACGTGGCCGTCGTGGTGACGGCACTCGAGCTTGCACTGAGGCGACGGGGCGTCGACCCGCGTCCACTGAACCCGTGGTATTTCCCTGCGGCCGAGGAGTATGCCGCTCTGCTGGAAAGACATGGTTTCCGACTTCATTCGATACGCCTCTTTCCGCGACCGACCGCCATCGAAAGCCATCTCGACGAATGGTTGACACTCTTCGCGCAGCCGTTTCTGTCCGCAGTGCCCGATCATCAGCGCGAGAGCCTGGTGCGCGAAGTGTGTGAGGTCGCCGCGCCGCGGCTGCGGCGCGACGACGGCGGGTGGACTGTCGACTATGTCCGGCTGCGCGTTGCGACGGCGAAACCGGACGCGCCGGCGCGTTTTCCCGCGAAATCCGCGAAGAACCCCTAGACGGGACCGTTACATCAAAGAGGAGGAGCGCAAGATGCACCACAGCCGACTGTGTGGGTTCATCATCGATTGCCGAACGGACGACCTGCAACGCGAGGCAAAGTTCTGGAGTGAGGCGCTGGGTTTCGGTGTCCACCGGTCCAGCGATCCCGACGACGCCAACTACCTTCTCCTCGACGCCGCCTCCCGTGATCTCGAGGTCGAGCTGCAGCAGGTTGCGCACGCGAGCCGCGTGCACCTCGACATCGAGGCCGACGACGTGGAGGCGGAGGTGCACCGTTTGGAGAAGCTGGGCGCGAAGCGCTTGCAGCAGGTGAGGACCTGGTGGGTCATGGAGGCGCCGAGCGGGCATCGCTTCTGCGTCGTGCCGGCTCGGAGCGCGCATTTTTCGGCCTCGGCCAACGAGTGGGATTGAGCGCAAGGTCTGCAGGAGGCCCGTATGCGTAGAGTGCGCACATGGCACAGGGACATATGGGGGCACGCGCTCGCAGCCCTGGCGGTGGGGCTCGCGGGGCACGGCGCCGTGGCCGAGCCGGTCGGCCCCAAGCTGCCACCGGAGCTACGCCGGTTGTTGCAGCAGGAGATGGTTGCCATCCGGGCTGCGAGCCACGACATCTTGGACGCGCTCATCGAGGGGGATTCGCGCATCGTGGCCGAGCGCGCCCAGGCCATCCACGACAGTTTCATCATGCAGCGTTCGTTGAGCGAAGCCGACAAGCGCGTCCTCGAGGAGACCCTGCCTGCGAGCTTCGTCGCCCTGGATCGACGCTTCCACGAGACGGCCGCGGAGGTTGCGGCAGCGGCGCGCGCGGGCGAGAGAGGCGCGCAGCACGCCGGATTCAGACGCCTGCTCGAGACGTGCAGTAGCTGTCACGCTGCCTTTGCGGGCGCCCGCTTCCCGGGCTTTGAAGCCGAGTAGGTCGGCTGCGATACCCGTCGCGAGGCAGGCCCCCGAGTGGTGTCCATTCCGTGCGCGGGTGCGCGCTCGGGCTTCGCCTGCGCGCAGCGCCCCGTTTGAGCCCCGGGCCGATTCCACGGGGCACGTCCACGGGAGCGCCCGGCTGTGCCCCGGCCGCGGAGTGGAGAGCCGCGGGCAGTGCGCGCCAGGGCTTCAGAAACGCGGCAACCAACCGCTATGTCTGGCATCTGCGGACGACCGCCGTGCCAGCGCATTGCCTCGGCGCGGTATCTCCACCTCGCGCACCGACTCAGCCGAATGCGATGACCAGCGCCACCACCGATCTCAGAGCCGAGAACCGGCTGCTGCGGGAGCGGCTGCAGGTGTTCGCCGACGAGGCGGCCAAGAACGAGGCCATCCTGCGCAACTTCCAGGCGCTGGAGCTGGATCTGCTGGCAGCTGAATCCCTGGCGGAGCTGCTCTACCAACTGGTGGAAGGGGTGGCCCGCGCGCTGCGGCTCGAGGAGGTCAGTGTGACCCTCTTCGATCCCGAGCACGAGCTCAGGCACCTGCTCGTGCACGGCGGGGTGCACCCGGACGAGCTACGGGGAGTTTTTCTGGTCGACGACCTGATCGCTCTCAATCCGCTCTATGCCGGTCTGCGCAAACCCTGGCTGGGGCCCTATTTGGGTGCCGACCACAGCCCTCTGTTCGGCGACGGAGCGCGGCTGCGCAGCGTTGCCATCCTACCGCTGCTACGCGTTTGCTCGCTCATCGGCAGCCTGAACTTCGGCAGCGCCGACGGCGCACGCTACACGCGTCACCATGCGACGGACTTTCTCCACCACCTCGCCGTCATCGCCGCCGTGTGCCTCGAGAACATGGCCAACCGCGAGCGGCTTGTGCTGAGCGGCTTCACCGACATCCTGACGGGGTGGCATAACCGGCGCTACCTCGAGCGTCGGTTGCCGGAAGAGATTGCGCGGGCGCGTCGCCACGGTCAACCGCTCAGCGGGTTGCTGCTCGACGTGGACCACTTCAAGCGCATCAACGACGCGTACGGCCACGGCGCCGGCGACCGAGTACTGCGCGAGTTCGCCCGCCGCGTGAGCAATACGTTGCGCGCCACCGACGTGACCGTCCGTTATGGGGGCGAAGAGTTTGCGGTGCTGCTTCCCCAGACTGCTCTCGCGGATGCCGTCGAGCTCGCCGAGCGGATTCGAGATACGGTGGCCGACGCGCCCTTCGCCATCGGTGCCGAGCGCCGGGTAGACGTCACCGTCTCCATCGGAGGCGCCGAAGTCTGCCCGGGGCACGAGCACGCCAGCGACGCGCGCCTGGGGCAGGCGCTGTTGGACGCCGCGGATGCGGCACTTTACGAAGCCAAGTCGGAGGGGCGGAACCGGGCCGCGTATGCGCCGGAGGTGATCCACCGCTGCCCGCCGCTTCCCGCGTGATGCGATGCCAGATCTCTTACACGTTTCTTTCCCGCGACGCGACGCACGAGGCCCGGGTAACGCAGATGACCCGCGGTTCGGGGCCGCGGGAACGGCGGACGGCGGCGTGCCGCAGGCATCCGGACCCGCGGGCCGATGGCCGCGGCCGGGGAAGGGCAGGTGTTTTTCCCGCGGGGAAAGCGAGCGTTGAGAGGGAGTTGGCGATCCGCTGCGAAAGAAAGGCCTATGGCGCTAAAGGAACGATTCTCCCAGCCGACTAGGTATTCCAGGCGCAGGTGTTTTGCGCTGCGAACCATACCGCCGCCCGGTGACCGAAGCGTGTCGTTCCCAGGCGCTCAGGCGGACTCCAGGGAGCGAAGCCGCTGACAGTCGCAGTAACGGATTCCCGGAGTTGCCGGTCTAATGGAGTGACGGCGCAGATGTTACAGAGCGAAAGCCCGAACGGTGTGAAAGCGGTCGGAAGTGATTTGACCCGGGCCGCGGAGGGTTATCCAAGGTCGATTGTCATCAGAGGTCCAGGTTCTTCCCATGACTGAGAGCGCACAAGCACTGCCGTTGGCCGGCAACGCAATTCGGGGCATGAAGTTCCGACGTCTCCTCATCGCCCGCTACGCCGCGGTCAACCTTGTTGGGTTGATGCTCGTTGGTATCGCATGGCGGCAGGGCCTCGCCGAGCGGGTATGGGAGGCAGACACATCGTCTCTGTCCGCGGTGATCGCGGGTCTGTTTGTCTGGGGCATGATCGTGGGCGGCTGGCGCGCGTGGAAGCTCTCCGAGGAGATTGACAGGGTGCGGGCCGGTCAGCCGGCCGAAAAAGGCAAGGCGTACCTCGATGCCATCAGGCGGGGCGTCGATCCGCGAGTCGCGGCCGAGGCGCTCAGGACGAAGCTTCTGCAACGCGTCGCGTTCGCGAAACAGCTGAGTGGCACTCTCGTAACGTTGGGTCTCGTGGGCACCGTGATCGGATTCATCATCGCGCTCAGTGGAGTGGATCCGAGTCAAGTGGGCGACGCGTCGTCCATCGGACCAATGGTCGCTAAGCTCATCGAGGGCATGGGAGTGGCGCTGTACACAACGCTTGTTGGGGCGTGCTTTGGTATCTGGGCGGCGATCAATCATCAGCTGCTCGCCACCGGTGCGTCGAATCTGTTCACGGCAATCCTGGAGGCGGTGTCTTGTTCAGCGACGACACAAGTACAGTCTTCCGAGACGTCATAACGCTGGCCCTTGCGGGCTTCGTAGCGGTCGTCATCCTTTTGCTGCCCTGGGTGAACCCACCCGGGACCAAGGAAGAGTCCAAGGGAAATCCGCCGGGTGATGTGATCTTCGAAGCCACTTGGCCCGACGAGTTCGATACGGACGTCGATCAGTGGGTTGCCGCTCCGGGAGACGTGCCGGTCGGTTACTCCAACAAGGGTGGTCTGATCTGCAATCTGTTGCGCGATGACCTGGGGCACTACAGTGATCCCCTGGAGGTCAATCACGAGATTACCGTGTGCCGGGGCATTCAGACGGCGGGCGAGTATGCGATAAACCTTCACCTGTACCGCAACGGCACCAGGACGCTGCCGATCCCGGTCTATCTGAAGGTCAGTGTCCGCTCTCCGGAGGGTAATACCCGTGAGGTGCTTCGCACGCGGGCGACCCTCAATCGGGTGGGGCGTGAAATTACCGTTGTGCGCTTCAAACTGACCGAAAACGGCACGCTCGTCACCGACAGTGTGCACAGCTTGTACAGGCCTTTGCGCCGGTTCGGGAGTAGCTGATGCTCGAGACCTCTTTATTGATGATGTGGGGTGGCGTAGTCGCGCTCGCCTTCGTGTTGGGCCTGATCGCCCTTCGGACCACCGACAGCCCCGGCATCCGGGGAACCATCGTCGGTATCGTGGTGATTTTGGCCGGAGTCACTTACACCGGCGGCGAGCGCGTGCTCGGCAACGCACGTCCGGTGGCCTTCGAGGTCGTGAAACCGCAGGACCCCCAGCGGGTCCTCTACTCACAGGCCATCCAGGGCAAGGGCATTTTCCTGCTCGTGGCGACCGAGGAGACACCGACGTACTTCAAGCTCCCATGGAGCGAGAAGACGGCGGAGGAGCTGCGCAAAGCGATGGAGGAGGCGCAGCGCAACCAGAGCCCCCTGATGTTCCGTTTCGAGCGCTCGCTGGAGGACCGCGAGCCCATGTTCTACGCCATGCCGCAGCCGGCGATGCCGGACAAGCAATCGCCGAAGCCCGGTTTCGAGTACCAGGATCGGGAGTGGCGCATCTGATCCCGCCAGGGATCCCCGCCTAAGGGCTCGTCGGGCACCACGGCCCCGCACCCGCGGTGCGGGGCCGAGACCCACCGCCTGGCCGCGACGGCCCCGCAACCTCTGATGGTGGGTTTCTCTTCGCTCAACCCGCCCTGGGGGACATATCTCCCCCGGAACCCATCTGGGACGAAGCGCGTCAACGCCTTTCTTGGGAATCCGCGAAGAGCTTTTTCTTGCGCCACGCAGTGGGCTGGCGCCGGCAAGCCCGTGCCGGAGTCAACCTTGCGCGGTGTAGAGCGCGGCGAGCAGCAACAGAATCGCGATTCCCTGAAAGCCCACGCGCGCGAACATGAGCTGGTGGCTGTGCTTGCGGTCGAACTCGCCGCCCCGCGCCATGGAGCCGACCCCGGTCACGAGGGCGGCGACGGTCGCGATCAGGGCGAGAATGATGAGAACTGCCAGGGTGTTCATGGCCGGTCTCCTCTAGAACGTGCGGGCTCTCTGAAGAAGCCATCTGGGCGAGCAGTCCGGGGCACTGCTCGGCCGCATGAGTCCGCGTGCGCACCAGCCTCGTTCCATTCGCCCCGACATCTCTTGATCTGGATCAACGGGCCCGGCTCGCGCGAGATCGGTATACTCTGCGGGCCGGTTGTCCCGTACGCAGGGCTCGTGAGGGACATCAAGGCCCCGGGCTCCGGTGGACTGCGATATGGGACTCTACGTTCAGATGCACAGCATGCACGGGCTCCTCCGGGGTGAAGATGCGGAGCTCGGGCGGGACGAGGACACCGGCGGGCAAATCATCTACGTGCTCAATCTGGCGCGGGCGCTCGGGCGGTTGGAGGACGTGGATCGGGTCGACATCGTCACGCGCCGGATCGTCGATGAAAGCTATCCAGGCTATTCCTTGCCTACAGAAGACCTCGGTCAAGGAGTGCGCATCGTCCGCGTCGAGTGCGGCCCCCGGCGCTACATCAAGAAGGTCGATCTGTGGCCCTACATGGACGAGTTCATCGGGAACTGCAAGCGGCTGATAGAGAAGGTCGGACGTCCCGGCATCTTGCATAGCAATTACGCCGATTCCGGCTACGTCTGCGCACGGCTTTCGCGAGAGCTCGGTATCCCTCAGGTGCACACCGGCCACTCGCTCGGTAAGCCCAAGATGGAGCGCCTGGGAGTGACGGATGAGAACTTCGACGAGTTCGATCGCGTCTACCACTTTTCGGCCCGTCTGGAAGCGGAGCAGCTCACCATCGACAATGCCGCCGCCATCATCGTCAGCACCGACGTCGAGCGGTATCTTCAGTACAGCATGTATGCGATAGACACCGACGATTCGCGCTTCCACGTCGTCCATCCCGGAGTCGATCTGGCACAGTTCCATCCGCAGAGCAGAGAGGGTAAGGGGCCGGCGAGGGAGCGCCTGCAAAGAATGCTCGACGTGAGCCTCGATGCGCCCGAAAGACCAATGATCCTGGCGATGGCCCGTCTCGACTTCAAAAAGAACCTGATCAGCCTGCTCAAGGCCTACGCTTATGACCCGGAGCTTTGCGCGCGGGCGAACCTCATTCTGGTCACCGGGCGCGACGGAAAGATGGGCAAGAACGAGCAGCTGCTCATGGACGAGATGACCACCCTCATCGCGGAACGACGCCTGGAGCGGCAGGTGTGCATCGTCCGGCATATCGAGTATCCGGCCGAAGCGGGAGAGATTTACCGGCTGGCGGCCTCATCCGGCGGCGTCTTCGTCAATCCTGCGCTGCACGAGCCGTTCGGCATCACCATCATCGAGGCGGCTGCCACCGGTCTACCCGTCGTCGCCACCAACAACGGCGGGCCTACCGAGATCGTCGAGGCCTGCGAGAACGGCTTGCTCGCCGAACCCAGGGACACTCGTCAGATCGCCGACGCCGTGAAACGGGTTCTGGAGGATCGCCGTCTATGGCAGCGCTTCTCCGAGCGGGGAATAGAGCGCGTACGCGAGCACTACACCTGGGACGCGACGGCACGCAGCGAGCTCGCCGTCTTCCGGCATGCTATCGAGCGCTGGCGGGCCGCACACGTCGCCGCCCCGGAATGAGGCCTTGACAGGCTGAACTCGATTCGGCTCGACGCTAAAGCACCGCTTATCGCCGCCCCGCTTTCGCGCCTGGAGACCGGGTGGTCCCTTAAGAGACTGGTTTTCGCCGCGTAGCAACGCGCTCATATACACTGTGGAGGATGACCCCATGCGACGCACGTACGACTTCGATCAAGTCGCGCTCGTGCCGCAGTTCAACAACGTCCCGTCCCGCACGGTGCCCGACCTGGAGAGCTGGCTCACGCGCCACCGGCGGGTGAAGATCCCCCTGCTCGCTGCCAATATGGATACCGTGATCGGCTCTGAGCTCGCGGAGCTACTGATCGAGAACGGGACGTACCCCATCTACCATCGTTTCACCGAATGGCACGAGCAGAAGCGGTGGGTGAGCCGGTTCCGCGACAAGACCTTCATCTCCTGCGGCGTTCATGACATCGATCGGGTACGCGAGCTGCTCGACCTGGGTGCAGTCGGCGCGTGCATCGACGTGGCACACGGTCACTCCGACCGAATGATGGACTACATCGGGGAGCTAAAGCGCTCGCATCCCGACAAGGACGTCATCGCGGGCAATGTGTGCACCGCGATGGCCTATCACGATCTCGTCAATGCGGGTGCGGACGCGATCAAGGTCGGAATCGGATCGGGCTCGCCATGCACCACGCGTGCCGTGACCGCGTTCGGGACGCCTCAGTTCAGCGCCATCCAGGACTGCGCCGCGGTCGCGGAGAAGCTGCGTGTGCCCCTGATCGCGGACGGCGGCATCCGCGGCAGTCGTGACCTGGTGCTGGCGCTGGCGGCCGGCGCCAGCACGATCATGATCGGAAGACTGTTCGCCCTCACCGAGGAGAGCGCGGCGCCGAAGCGCCCGGCGGCATCCGCGGACGGGGGACTTGAGGCCAAGTATCGCGGGCAGGCGAGCGAAGACTTTCAGAGCGATTTCTACGGTGGGCTCAAGGAGTACACCGTGGCCGAAGGGGTTCATTTCTGGGCCCCGGTGAGCGGCGCCGCGCAGACGCTGATCGACACGCTGCTGGGCGGGCTGCGCAGCGGCCTGACCTACGGTGGCGCCAAGAGCATCAAGGAGCTGCAGCGCAAGGCGGAGTTCGTGGAGATCGTCCCCGGCTGAGGGCCGGAGGCGATCCAATTTGCGTCAGCCCGGCTTGCCGTCGACGCGGGGGCGGGTGAGCGCGGGCCAGAAACCGACCAAGAAGGCGCCGAAGGCGACGGACCAGAGAATCCCGGAGGCATCGAGTATCGCCAGGTACAGCCCCGGAAAAGCGATGGGCACGAGCACCCGCGCCCCGGCTGCCAGATTCACGCAAGCGTAGGCGACAGCGGTGGTCCGGTCCGCCACCAGCGGCCGTCCCGTGTGCCCGAGCGCCGAACGGGTCATCATCCCCAGGGTGAGGCTGCCGATGGCGCCGACGGTCAGTGCGTGCACGGAAAGCGGCCGCAAGCTTGCGATTCCGGCCAGCGCCAGTGCCTCAAGCGCGAGGGACAACACGATCCACGCGTAGCCCGCGTGCAGTATCCACAGGATGGGCGAACGCCGCGTGGCGAATGACGCCCAACCCGCCATCCGCAGCCCGTTGGCCGCGGCGGCGAGGAGCGCCGCCGTCGCCGCCAGCGTCTGCGGTACGGTGAACGCGTGGGCAGCCAGCACCAGCAGCACCGAGAGGGGTGCGAGGCGGTCCAAGAGAGCCGGTGTGTGGATGCGGACGCGCGGGAGGGCGTTGGCGGTGAACATGGGTATCACGCGCCCTCCGATGACCACCATCACGAACAGGATCAGGTCCAGCGCCAGACGCAGGGCCTGGCGAGGCGTGCCCCCGACGGCGCCGGCGGCTGCCAGGTGCACCCAGAGGTTCGCGGTGGCCAGGGCGAGCAGCACGCCGACGAAGACCATGTTGCGGCGGCTGCGCGTGCGCCAGAGCGGGACCCAAAGGATCAGGGCCAGCGCGGGGAGGAAGGCGCCGTCCAGACCGGCAACGACCCATGCGGGCGCACCGGCGCCCAGCAGCATCGCGATGCGCCCCGCCAGCCACAGTACGACCAGCGTCGCGAGAGGTGCGCCCACGGGTGTCGGCCGGCCTGTCCAGTTGCGCACCGCAGTCAGCAGAAATCCCGCCATGACCGCGACGGCGAAGCCGTAGATCATCTCGTGTGCGTGCCAGGTCAGGGGATCGACCCGGGCGGGGATGCGCCAGACTCCGTGCAGCACGCCCAGCCACAGCGGCATCCACAGCGTGGCCAGAATCCCGGCGCAGAGATAGAAGGGCCTGAAGCCCCGCCCCAGGACGGGCGCGCCGGCGATGGAAACACGACTCCGAGCGTGCTGACCGATCTTCTCCCCCATGGGGCAGAAGCCTCGCCGATGGGCTGTTCGCCGTGTTGATCCACGTCAACGGCGACACGCGTCGAATGTTATGAATAGCCCGATCCCAAGCGATCGCACGGACCCGGCGCCCCCCGGTCGCGCGATGCGTCCGTTCCTTTCAGCTTCGTTTCAGCGTGACGCGATAAAGTGCCCGGCACCTATCAGAGACGGCTTTACCGTAAAGGAGCGAACCATGGCGGGGCAGGTCAAGGTGTGGGATCCGGCCGTGCGAGTCTTTCACTGGGTGCTTGTCGCCGCGTTCACGGCGGCATATCTCAGTGGCGAGGAATGGCTCACATTGCACGTATACGCGGGCTACGCGGTGCTCGGCCTGGTCGCGTTCCGAGCGCTTTGGGGTTTCATAGGAACTCGACATGCCCGCTTTTGCGACTTCGTCACCTCGCCGCGTACGGCCCTGGCCTACGTTCGCGACGTGGCCCTCATGCGGGCGCGGCGCTACATGGGACACAACCCGGCCGGCGCGCTCATGATCCTGTTGCTGCTCGCGAGTTTGCTGGTGACGACGTTCACCGGCCTCGCCGTGTACGCGGCGGATCAGCAAGCGGGTCCCCTCGCGGGGTTGCTCGGCGGAGCGGGGGAAAAATGGGAGCATGCGCTCGAGGAGGTGCACGAGTTCTTCGCGAACTTCACGCTGATGCTGGTGTTCGTGCACGTCGCGGGTGTGCTCGTGGAGAGTCTGTTGCACCACGAGAATCTGGTGAGGGCCATGATCACCGGACGCAAGCGCGCACGGTAGGGTCTTGCGGATATCGGCTAACCAAATACATTGGAATCGAAGGCGATCAGCTCATGAAACCGACTGCAAAAAGTCTGACGTTGCTTGGCGCCGTGCTCATCGTAACCGCGCCGTTGACGATCGGCACGGCGCGTGCGGACGAGCACGAAGAGGCGCGCCGCCTCAGGGAGGCGGGCGATATTCTGCCGCTCGAGGAGGTCATCGCCCGCGTGCGGGCCGAGCATCCGGGCCGTATCATCGAGACCGAGCTCGAATCCGAGGGTGGACGGTACGTCTACGAGATAGAAGTGCTCGAGGAGTCCGGCGAGGTGACCGAATTCAAGATCGATGCGCGTAGCGGCGAACGCATCCGCTACGAAGACCGGGATCGTGATTGGCGTACCCGGAGCGAGGACCGGGAAGACTGAGCGTGCGAGTGCTGCTCGTCGAGGATGATACGACGCTTGCGGCCGAGCTTCGGCAGAGGCTCGGCCGCTGCGGTTTCGTCGTGGACGCGGCGAGCAACGGTGTGGACGGCGAGCACCTGGGAGAGGTCGAGCCCTACGACGCCGTGGTGCTCGATCTGGGGCTCCCGGATCGCAACGGCCTCGACATCCTGCGCAACTGGCGCAAGCGCGGGGTGAACGTTCCCGTCGTCATCCTCACTGCCCGCGACGCCTGGCACGAGAAGGTGGACGGGCTCAAGGCCGGAGCGGACGACTACCTCACCAAGCCCTTTCACGTGGAAGAGCTCATCGAGCGGATCCGCGCCGTGGTCAGGCGACGCTTCGGACAGGCCGCAGCCGTCATCGAGGCCGCGGGGTTGAAGCTCGACGAGGAGCGCCAGAGCGCCATTGCACCCGACGGCCGCGAGCTGGCCCTGACGGGCACTGAATTTCGCCTCCTGCGTTACTTCATGCTCAATCCTGACCGGGTACTGTCCAAGAGACGTCTGGCAGAGCATGTCTACGATTACGGTTCGGAAAAAGACAGCAACGTCATCGAGGTCTACGTAAAGCGTCTGCGGCACAAGCTCGGCACCGAGTTTATTCGCACGCGTCGCGGCCAGGGCTACATCTTCGGAGCGAAATCTTGAGGTCTCTGCGCGCAGGACTGGTTGCAGGCCTCGTCGTGAGCTTGGTGGCGCTCTTCTCGGCGCAGTGGGCGCTGGTCAGCTACACGGTGCGGTCGGTTGCAGAGGGTTATGTGATCTCACGCCTGCGACACGATATGGAGAATCTGCTGGCGAGCGTGAGCCGGGACGAGGAGGGCGCGGCGCAGATCGAGGAAGACCCTCTGGCGCTCATCTATCGTCAGCCTTTCTCCGGTCACTATTTTCGCATCGAGACGCCGCACGCCGTGATCCGGTCGCGTTCGCTGTGGGATAGCGATCTCAGCGTTCCCTCGTTTGCCCCTGGGCAGAACGCCACGTTGCACCTCAAGGGGCCGAGATCCCAGTCTCTGCTGGTGCTTGCGGGGGGTTTTCGCAAACAGGATACGGTTCTCACCGTCGCCGTCGCCGAAGATCTGTCGGAGGTCAATGAGGCGATCGCCGCCTTCCGGATGCAATATGCCGCGCTCTCGCTGGCGGTCATGGCGTTACTCATCGCCGTACAGCAATGGGTCGTGCGGCGTAGGCTGCGCCCGCTCGGAGAGCTGCGCAAGGAGCTGGATAGGCTGGAGCGGGGTGAGGTGCAGAGCTTGCGGGTAACGGTGCCCACCGAAGTGGCGCCCGTGGTGGCCGAGGTCAACCGGCTCATGGGCGTGATGAGTGCACGGCTGAAGCGCTCGCGCCACGCGCTGGGCAACCTCGCGCACGCCTTGAAGGCGCCGCTGACGCTTCTGCGTCATCTCGCCGACGCGCCTGCGCTGGCGGCGGATCAGGCGCTCAGGGAGCGCCTGCTTACCCAAACGGAGGCGATCCGCCGTCTCATCGACCGCGAGCTGAGGCGCGCGCGCTTCGGCGGCGAGGCGCCCGGGACGCGCTTCCTGGCCGAGCGCGAGGTGCCCGACCTGATCGGCACTCTGCGGCAGATGTACGGGCGCGACGGTCCCGACATCGAGTATACGATCAGCCCGGGTGCGGTCTTCCCGGCGGACCGTGAGGATATGCTCGAGCTTCTGGGAAACCTCCTCGACAACGCCTGCAAGTGGGCGCGCACTCGCGTGCGCCTCTCGGTGGAGGAGGCGGCGGATTTCACATTTACAGTGGAGGACGACGGCCCCGGCTGTCCCCCGCAACAGAGGAGCCGTCTTGCGCAGCGTGGCTCGCGTCTGGACGAATCCCGCGAGGGCCACGGGCTCGGGCTCGCCGTGGTACGCGACATCGTCGAGCATTACCAGGGGAGGCTGCGCTTCGACGAGTCGCCGGAGCTCGGAGGCCTCCGGGCAACGGTATCATTCGAACGCCGTCCGGATCGGGACCCTTGACCCGATTTCTCGATTCTTCTCGGATCTAGGGTAGACGGGGCTTTGGTGGGCGAGGCTGGGTCCCGGGGCACGCACCTCTGCGTCGCAGGCGCCGAAACGACCCAAGGACCTCGAACGCACGCGGGGCGCGCGCCTCGCCCGCTCGACCCTCCGTCGGCTTCGGTTGGGCGCAACGGGTGCCATGGCACTTGGGACATTCCCGGCCCCCCGCCCCGCGGGGCTTGCGACTGCGCGGCACATACCCCGGGACCCATCTGAAACGGCGATCGTCGCTCAGCGCAGGTACTTGTGCAGGCGCGCGTCCTTGGTCTTGAAGTGCTCGGTGAACCAGCTCGCGAGCTGCGCCGCGAAACGTTCCTCGTCGAACTCCCGGGTATCCAGATAGTAGTCCATGATGTCGCGGATCTCGTCGAGCAGACGTTCGTGGTCCGCCTTGTGATCGAGATACTGATCGTATTCCTGTTCGCGCATGAGCCTCTCCTCCAGCGCGAAATGGGCGGAGATCTTGGCGTAGATCTCGCCCAGAAAATCAGCGACCGCCTCGCGCTCGTTCGTGTGTACGAGATGGTCATGAGTGTCGTTGATCAGCTCGATGAGCTCCCGGTGCTCGTGATCGACCGACGCCACGCCGACGGAGAACTCTTCTTTCCACTCGATCAGGGCCATAGCGACACCCTTCCGACGGGCGAACAGCAGGCTCGCCTCGTCTGATCTTGCGTTCGACGGCACACTCGTCTCATCGGAAGACGAAGCCCCCCTGCTGAGGTTGAAAATCGATGACGAAGTTCTGTCGGGGGACGAGGTCTACATGGGTGCTCTTGGTGTAGTCGAAGCCTGTCTCCCGATTGGTGTCCCGCATGCGTACGGTCAGGGTGTGGTCACCGGGCACCACCGGGAAGCGCTCGTAGACGGTGGAGGCACCGTCGCTGGCTAAACCGGTGGGCGGCGCGGTCCCACGGTAGAGCAGCGCGTCGTCCATCTCCAGCTCCACCACCAGCGGCACCCGCTCGCGCGGGCAATCCATGGGCCGCCGCATGTTGGGAGGCAGCTCGGCGATCTCCTCCGGCGTAAGCCTGCGACATTCGCCCTTGTGTTCCCCGGCGTGGCTGAAACTCAGCTTGATGAGCGCTTTGTCCGGGTCGTGGTGCACGTATGCGGGGGAGCTCGACAGATAACCCACGACCGCGGCAAAGGCCGCGTAGAGCAGGATCTGTCCACCGAGCTGGAGCGGCTTAACCACGGCTCCCCGCCTCCTTCAGCGCCGGCTCGGCGCGGGGCTGCGGGCGTGCGCCGTGGGCCGGCGCCGCCTGTGCCAGCCGGGCGCGGAAGGCGTCGACCTCGCGCCCCAGCGCCCGCTGCCGGTCGAGCCCCGCCCAGAACCACACGAGGCGCTCGCGAGGCACGCGCCGACGCAGATAGGGGTCACGCTCCCCCGCGATACGCTGCTCGGTCCAGCGGATGCCCAGGCGGTAGAGGCAGTCTCCGGCGCGGCACCCGGTCAGAAAGACGCCCTCGGCATGCCGTCGGGAGAGGACGAAATCCACGAACGCCGGCGGGAGCTGTGCGATGCACGCCAGCTTGACCACCGCCACGCCCGCTCCCTCGAGCTCCGCAAGCTCGGGACCGGCCTCGCATCCGTACACGACGACGCGAGGCTCGTCCGTGAGGCGGCCCGCCGCGGACACCGTCCGTTCCCGGAGCTCGGCGACGGTCAGCTCGGGCAGATCGATACCCGGCACCAGCTCGCTCCGGCGTCGGAACGGGGTCGACGTGGGACAGGCGCCCGCACATATGCCGCAGCTCACGCACAGGTCGCCGTTCACGACCGCCTCGTGCTGGAAGGCCAGGGCGTCGCTGCGCGCCGACATGGTGATGGCATGGAAAGGACAGTCCGCCGCACAGCGCCCGCATCCGTTGCAGTTGGGCAGATCCACGACGGCCACCGGTCGGCGTCGTCGCGGCGGGATCCAGGGCAGCGCGAGGAGCAGGATCGTCGCCAGGGCGAGGCCGATCCACAGGGAGATGCCGGGGTAACGATCCAGCAGCGGATACAGCGGCAGATAGAACCAATCCAGGTGTACCACCGCAGGCACGGTTTCCAGGTCGGCGGGACCCTGACTGAGTGCGGGTTTGGCCAGGGACAGCACCACCATCATGGCGAGCGTGCCGATGGCCAGGCCCCTGGGGGGATTGACCCGCGGATGGGCGTGACGGTGGATGTGAACCCACATCAGGAACAGCATGATGAGCGGGACGGCGATGTGGATGAAGACGAGCAACGTGAAGAATCGCCCGCTCAACGTGCTCGCGTCCAGGAAATTGCGCGCGATGGGCTCGCCGAAGAAAGGCAGGGTATCGAGCCACTCGGTGGTGGCGATGGCGACGTACTGGGCGAGCTTGTCCCAGACCACCCAGTAGCCGCTGATGCCGCTCGCATAGAGTAGCCAGAGCAGCGGCACGCCCGTGAGCCAGGCGAAGGAGCGCGGTCCGCGCAGGCGATCCATGGCGAACTCGCGCACAAGATGCACCAGCACCATGATCACCAGGGCATCGGAGGCGTATCGATGGAGACTGCGCACGACGCCGCCTGCGTACCACTGGGCGTGTGTGAGCCGCTCCACGGATTCGTAGGCCTGGGTCACGCCGGTGTCGAAAAAGATGTAGAGATAGATGCCGCTCGCGACGACGATCCAGTAGTAGAACCAGCCGAGCGCCCCGAGCTGGTACAGGGGATTCCAGGCCGGGCTGAAGACGGCGTCGAATCCGCTCTCCAGTCGTTCGAAACCGTAGTGCAGGATGTGTTTGATGACTCTCAATGCTCGCGTACGCCCATGTAGCGCTCGAGGCGGTGCCGATCTCTAATATTTATTCGGGAGTTCGTGAATGGTAACCCGGTGCTCGTGACTTCAGGACACCCGCCGGAGGCGGATCAAGCGTCACGAATCACGACTGTCGCCAGGCGCGGATGATGAACGCCGCCACCGACCCCAGGGTGAGCACGCCCACCCCCAGGCCCACGAACAGGGAGTAATCGAAACGGTAACGCCCGCTGGCGGGATCGTAAACCGTGCACAGCAGCCGAACACCGCTCACCCAGCCGCTCACCGTGGCGGCGCTGGCCCGGCGACCGAAGACGAGCTCTTTCAGGGGCTCGACCAGCGCCGGGGGGTCGAAGTTGGCGCCGTACACCTGACGATACACCTTGCCCTCGCCATCGAGGATCGTGGTCTGCGCCAGATGATCGAAGCCCTGGGGCGCCGCACGGAAGACGAAACCGAGATCCCGAGCGAGCGCCGCCACGGTCGCGGCGTCGGTGCTCAGAAACGACCAGCCCGGCGCATCGATGCCGCGCTCGCGGGCGAAGAGACGCATGCGCGCCGGCGTGTCCGCCGCGGCGTCGAAGCCGATGGTGGCGATGCGAAAGCTGTCCTCACCGAGCGCCTCGCGTGCCACGTCCACCACCTCCGCCAGATGCCGGGTCAGCATGGGGCAGGTGTGCTCGCAGCTCGTGTAGATCAGGCTGACCACGAGGGGTTGGCCCAGGAGGTCGTGCATGCGCACCGGCTTGCGCCCGTCGTCCCGGAACCGGTAGTCGCCGACGGTCCGGCCGACGGCTGCCTGACCGTCGCTCAGGGCGGCATCCCGGTCGAAGGGTGCCTGGTCGGCCCCCGCGCTGCCGGCGACCAGCGCGAGCAGAAGGAGCAGACGGCGTAGGGGTACGTTCGAAGGCACTCTCACAAGCCCACGGCCGTGCCCGCGAGGCTTGCCTCGAGCACGGCCGCTCCGAGCAGCAGGCCGAGCTGCGCGAGCGATGCACGGAAGTTGGCCAGCGCCGCTTGCGGGCTCGGCCGCCGCGCGAGCCGCCAGCTCGCGAGCAGGAACCACGCGCCGCCCGCGACGGCGCCGACTCCGTAGATCCACCCGAGGCCGTAAGCGAGCGGAACCAGGGACAGGGCTACCAGGGCAAAGGTGTGGGCCAGGATTACGTAGGCGGCGGTTCGCGCGTGCACCACCGCAGGCAGCATGGGGACGCCGGCGGCCTTGTAGTCCTCCCGGAACACGAACGCCAGGCTCCAGAAATGCGGGGGTGTCCACAGAAACAGCACCACCGCGAGGACCAGAGGCGTCGGTGAGAGCGCCGGGTCCACGGCCGCCGCCCCGGCGAGCACGGCGAAGCTGCCGGCGAGCCCGCCGAGCACGATGTTCAGCCAGGTGCGGCGCTTGAGCCACACCGTGTAGACCACCCCGTAGGTGAAGGCGCCGAGGAAGACGTAGAGCGCCGACGTGGGGTTCACGGAGAGTGCCGCACCCCCGACCGCCACCGCGAGCAGCATGCCGAGCCCCACCGGCCACCCGCGGTGCGCTCGGAAGCGCCCCGTGACGAAGGGACGCCCCAGCGTCCGGCGCATGCGCCGATCGAGGTCGCGCTCGATGTATTGGTTGAAGGCGCCGGCGCTCGCCGAGGACGCCAGCACCGCGAGCGCCAGCACTGCCATCTGCCAGGCCGCGGGGCCGGGGCCGGGCGTGACGGCGATGCCCGCGAGCGCACACAGGGTAATGGCGAACCCGATGCGCAGCTTGAATACGGAGTAGAGCAGCTTGACGGTTTCGCTCATGCTCGGCTGCCGGGCCCCGCCTGTCTCCTGACCGCGGTGCAGCGGAGTATCCCTGTGCGCTTCTCCTCAGCGCAGCGGCCACACCTCCGAGAGGTATTTCCAGTTGACGAAGTAGTAAAGGACGAAGGCGGCGAAGAACACCGCGACCATCACGACCGTCCCGGGGACGGAGACATCCTTCGCGCTGCCGTAGCTGCTGACGGCCGATTCCGGCCCGACCCCCGCCGCCTTCACCGGCTCGATGCCTTCGATGGGCCCCTCGACCCGCTTGCCGAACAGGATGGAGCCCACCACCACGACGATGTAGATGATACCGCCGATGGCCGCCAGGATCGCGGACAGGCCGTTCAGCCCCATCATCAGGAACGCGGCCCCCGGGTAGTCGAACTGAATCACCGAATCCGCGAAGGTGATGTCCCAGTGCCGGCGCGCGACGCCCAGGGTGCCGGCCCCCATCATGAACAGCGAGATGCCGGCGACGCCGATGCCGAAGACATAGGGCTGCCACTTGGCCACCTTCTTCATGACCAGCTCACGGCGGAAGATGAGCGGCACCAGCAGGTACGTGATGGCCATGAACGCCAGCGTCGTCCCCGCGACCACCGTGCCGTGGAAATGCCCGGGGACGTAGAGGGTGTTGTGCATGATCAGGTTGATCTGCTCGGTGCCGAGCACGACCCCGGAGATGCCGCCGAGGATGCCGAACATCAGCAACGACAGGAACATGCCGGAGAACGCCGGGTTGCCCCACGGGGCCTTGCGCAGCCACTCGAAGAGCCCGTTGTTCAAGCCGCGGCGCCGCTGTGCGGCCTCCACCGAGCCCGGCACCGTCATGCCGTGGATCAGGCTGCCGAGCACCGCCAGGTACATGGCGTAGCTGGTGTTGAACACCTTCCATTCCGAGCTGATGCCCGGCTCGACCAGCAGGTGGTGCGCCGAGGCGAGCTGCAGAAAGAGGATGTAGAGCAGGAAGGCCATGCGGCTCACCTTCTCGGAGAGGGTGCGTGCGCCCAGCACGATGGCGGCGATGGCGTACCACACGGCCACGTGCGCGGACACGTTGATCTGCTGCGATGAGTGACCCATCGCCCACCACACGGCCTTGTACATGAGCGAGTCGATGTTGCTGATGAGCCCCATCGACCACAGCAGCGTGGGTATCAGGATGATGGCGCCCGATGCGATGGTGAACACGGCGATGATCGCGGCGGTGAGCGCGCCGAAGGTCACCAGCGGGATGGAGCCCTCGTAGGTGCGCTCCTCGCGCGCGATCACCAGCGTGCCGAAGAACACGAAACAGCCGATGAGCGCGCCCACCGCGAACAGGATCAGCCCGAGATAGAAGTGCGGCTGCGCCTGCAGCGGCGCGTAGGAGGTGAACATCACGCTCGAGCCGCCCTGCAAGACCGCCACGTTGGTGATGATTGCGCCCACCAGCATGAGCACGAATCCCGCCCAGGCGAACCGCGGCCCCGCCAGGCGCGAGTTGAGCAGCACCGCGGAGGCGAAGTACAAGACCGCCATCTCGAAGAAGATGATCCAGACCAGCAGCACGTTGATGCCGTGGCCGGTCAGTACCAGATAGAACCAGTCGGCGGGGAGCAGGTGCACCGCCGGCCAGCGGGTCAGCGCCACCAGCAGCCCGAACAGGCCGCCGACCGCGAGGAACACGACCGCGGCGACGGCGTTGACCTTGATCAGCGTTTCGGCCGCCGTGTGGATCTTCAAGCCCGTGGTCGGGCAGGTTCGAAAAAGCGCTTGTGCTATTGTCGCCATGCTCCGTTCCCCCCGCTCATTCGGTCACGTACATCTTGCCCACCATGGTGTGGTGGCCGATGCCGCAGTACTCGTTGCACACGATGGCGTACTCGCCCGCTTGATCGGGGGTCACCGTGAGGACCATTTCGTAACCGGGATGGATCTGGAGGTTGATGTTGATCGGTTGCAGGGAGAACCCGTGCTGCCAGTCGAGGGAGGCGACGTGCAGGCGGTAGCTCTCACCTCGCTGAAGCTCCAGGATCGGCCACCATTGCCACAGGCGCGCGATCAGATAGACGTCGCTTCCGGGCGGCGGCTGCACCACCGGAAACCCCGTCTCCTCGCGGACCGTGTACTGATCGGTCATAGCCTCTGCCTTGGCGGCGAACGCCTCGGGCGTGGTGCGATAAGCTTCGTTGGACAGGTTCTGCTCGCCGGCGCCGTGCCAATAGATCATCATGAAGAACATCACCAGTCCCCACAGGAAGGCGATGGCGATCCACACGAGCTCGACGCGGGCGACCGGTTCTCTCCACCAGATGCGTTCGGTGGGCGGGGTGATGGCCATGCCGTGTCCTCCCGTTCACTTTGCGATGGGGATGGTGACGATCTCCATCACGCCCCAGATGACGTAGAACACCGTGGGGATGGTCACCCCCAGGAACAGCAGGAGAAAGGGGTTGTCGAGAATGCGCTGCATCACGGGGATGCGCTCCTCTGTCTCGGGTTGCGAGGGGGTGGGTTTCTCCGGCTCGGCCATAGCGTCCACTCCTTGCTGCTGTTGTTGGCGCGCCGCGTTGCGTGGCGCCCGTGCAGGCATCGGTTCGACGACGCATTACGGCAGACTGGGAGTCGGGACTTCTTGACCTGGATCAAGCGAGGATTTCCAGGGCCCTGCGAGGGCTCCGAGCGGGGGCGAGGGCTTCGCGTTCATTCCGCGAACGCCAAATCGGCGGCGTGCGTTGTGCACCGGCGGTGAGGCGCGCTCGGTGTGAGGCCCTCGGGCGACGCCGGCGGGCAGCCCCACCCGGTACGCGCGCAGCGTCGCCACCGGCGTCGATACACCGTCGCCTCAAGCGGTGAGGCGGCGGATCAGATGGAAGCTTGCCAGGGCGAGAAGCAGCAGGATGGCGAAAAAGACGAGGGTGCGGTGCTCGAGCCGCCGGCCGAGCGCGACTTCTATGCGCTCCAGAATCCAGTCGGAGACGAAGTAAAGTGCAATGGCGACGAGGGTGAAATAAACGACTTCCACGTCTACACCGCCGCCGCTGCCGGGGGTATCGCGCGGTTCTGCTCGTGCAGCGCCCAGAGGGCTGCGCTCAGCAGGGCCAGTGCCCCCGCCTGGTGCGCGGCACCGAGTGTTGCCGGAACGACCAGTACCAAGGCGGTGATGCCAAGCGCCACCTGCACAATCCCCACCCCGAGCAGCGCGTGGAAGGTGGTGCGCACGCGCGCGGGCACATCGAGGCGTCGGGCCCGCCACCACAGCGCGACGATCGCGAGCAGCGTGGTCATCGCCAGCACGCGATGAGCGAATTGCACGGTGACGACGTTCTCGAACAGATTGCGAAGCGGCGGCTCCAGCGCGAGCAATCCTCCGGGAACGAGCTCACCGCCCATGAGCGGGAACGTGTTGTAGACGAAGCCCGCATCGAGCCCGGCGACGAAAGCGCCGTAGATCACGGTCACGAACACCAGCGCGAGGACGAGGAGGGCTGGCACGCGCAGCGTAGGCAGCGCACCCTGGTGGGCGCGCGAGGGCGGTGGTACGAGCAAGCCGAGCGCCAGGTAGAACAGATAACCGTAGATGAGAAAAGCGAGCCCCAGGTGCGCCGCGAGCCGGTAGTGACTCACGTCGGGGCGATCCACAAGCCCGCTCTTCACCATGTACCAGCCGAGCAGCCCCTGCAACGCCCCGAGCACGAACGCGCCCGCCAGCCGCGGCCAAAGCCAGCGGTCCACGTAGCCGCGAACGGCGAAATAGAGAAAGGGCAGCAGGAACGCCACTCCGATGAGACGGCCCCACAGACGGTGTACGTACTCGAGCCAGAATATGCTTTTGAACCCGTCCAGCGTCATGTGGAGGTTGAGCTTCTGGTACTCGGGGTAGCCCTGATAGGCCCGGAACGCGGCCTCCCACTCGCCCTGAGAGAGCGGCGGCAGCCATCCCGTCACCGGCCGCCAGTCGACCATGGAGAGCCCCGAATGCGTGAGCCGGGTGACGCCCCCCAGGACCACCATGATGGCTACCATGGCGCAGCACACCAGTAGCCACGCGCCCACGCGCCGATTCAGTTGCGCGCGCGAAGGGCTCGCGCGCACCTGCGCTGGCAGCGATTCGCCCATGGTCTGCGGGTGCACTGATTCTCTCCGTTCGCCGGGACCGATTCGCACCCCGGCTGTCTGGTGGGCCCCTTTATCCCATCGGGCGTCGACCGCTCTGCTCGCCAAAGTTCCCGCCGAGAGCACGTTGCTGAATGATCCACGGCGGCGGGCGCGGACGCCAGACCATAGGACCGCGACGGTTCGGTGCGTTGACGTGGATCAAGCGGGGGGCGGGCTCAGCGGGCGTCGTGAAAGATGATGCCCAGGGCGTGACGTACCCCGTCGCGCACCGGGCTCACGCCGTGGCGCATGAACACGCGCCGCAGTCCGCGGCGCCCGGGCGCGGGACGCTCGTCGACGGGGAAGACGACCAGCTCGCCCTGCTCGAGGGCGAGCGCCACGCCCCGCGACTGCTGGCGCGGTCGGGTCTCGAGGAGCAGGAACTCGCCGCCCCGGAAGTCCACACCGGGGCGGCTCAGCAGCAGCGTGGCCTGCAACGGGAAGGCCACCTCCCCGTACAGATCGCGGTGCAGACAGTTGTAGTCACCGGCGCCGTAGCGCAGCAGCAGCGGGGTCGGTTTGCACTGGCCGGCCTCGCGGCAGCGGCGTCGAAAGGCGTCGAGCGTCGGGGGGAAGCGTGCCTCGCGTCGCAGCGCCGCCATCAGGACATTGGCGATGGGGGCGAGGTGGCCGTAGAGAGCGGTCCGCAAGGTGGCGACGACACGCGGCAGGGGCTCCGCGAAGTAGCTGTAGCTGCCGCGGCCGAAGCCGTGCCGTGCCATATCGACGCGACTGCGAAAGCAGCGATCCTGCGGATAGAGTGCCGCCAGCTCGGCGCACTCCTCGGGTTCGAGCAGCGCGCCGGTGCGCGCATACCCTTCCTGCAGCAGCATATCCTTCAGCGCCCCCCAATCGAGGCGCGCCACCCGCTCGGCGACGTGCCCCGGGGGCGGCGGACACCCGAGCTCCGCCGCCGACCGCTCAGCCCCGCTGGCGCCCATTGGTCGTCTCGCTGCGGCGCCGCGCCTCCAGCGCGAGCAGGCGCTGTTTGCGTTCCTCGCCCCAACGGTAGCCGCCCGTGCCGCCGGCCTTCGGAACGACCCGATGGCAGGGCACGACGAGTGCGGCCGGGTTCGTCGCGCAGGCGCGGCCCACCGCGCGTGCGCCTCCCGCGCTGCCCACCGCCTCGGCGACGTCGGCGTAGGTGGCGGTACAGCCGGGGGGGATGCGCCGCAGGGCCTCCCATACGCGGAGCTGAAAGGCGGTGGCCCGCACGTCCAGAGGCAGCTCCGGCCAGTCGGCGGCGCCGTCGAGATACGCGACGAGGCGCTGGACCCAACGCCGCACGCAGTCCTCTGCGGGCACCAGCTCCGCCCGGGCGAACTCGCGCCGAAGCTCGGCGGCAAGCGTCTCGACATCGTCGCCAAGGCGCACCGCGCATACGCCTCGTGCGGTGGCGGCCACCGCCAGCGGACCCATATGGTGTGAGTGAGTAGTCACATACTCGATACGTTCACCAGCACCCGCCTGGCCGTAGGTGCGGGGCGTCATGCCCAGGCGCGCCGCTGCGCCCTCGTAGAGACGGCTGGGGGAACCGTACCCGGCGCCGTACAGGGCGGGGCTGACGGGCTCTCCGGCGCGCACCAGCGCCTTGAAGCGGTTCAGGCGCAGGCCCTCCGCGTATTGCCGGGGGGTGAGGCCGGTGACGCGTTTGAAGACCCGCTGGAAATGCGCGGGACTCATGTGGACCAGCTCTCCCAGCTCGTCGAGCGTTGGCGTCCGGTCCTCCTGGGCTGCGATGTGCCGGCACGCGCGGAGCACGCGAGCGACCCGGGGGTCCGGCGTGCGCGCCCCGTCCGGCCGGCAACGCCGGCACGGCCGGAAGCCCGCGGCCTGGGCGGCCCGGGCGCTTTCGAAGAACCGCACATTGTCCCGCCGAGGCCGGCGGCTCGGGCAGCCCGGGCGGCAATAGATCCCGGTGGAGGCCGCGGCGTAGTAGAAGGCGCCGTCGAAGCGCTCATCGCGGCCCGCCACGGCCCGCCACATCACGTCAGGCGGCGGGAGAGCGTGGAAACGCCCGGACCGTCGCTGCCCCGTGTCGTTGCGTGCCGCTCGGCTCACCTGCACTGAAACCTCGTCCATCGTCACCTCCCGATTCAGACAAAATACCATCGTCGAGTCCTTTGGGCACCTCGGGGGCTGCCCGTGCGGGTGAAGAGCATAGAAGGGGCGCGCGGGCCCGGCCATCCGATTCTTGCGCTCTGAATCTATTCCCATTGGCATGCGCTATTGGCGCGTAACCGAGCGCACGCGGCGGCGTACCCGCGCTACCCCTTGACGTCGTTTGCGAGAACCGATTCACTGCCTTGCATGCGATTCGCAGTGATGGGCAGCGGCGCCGTGGGGGCGTGCCTCGGCGTGCGCCTGGCCGCGGACGGCAACGAGGTGGTTTTCATCGACCGCGGGCCGCACCGCGAAGCCATCCAAGCCGAAGGGCTGAGGGTAGTGGCGCCGGAGCTTGATCTGCACGTGCATCCCGCTTGGGTGCATGCCGATCCGGCGAGCACCGGTTTCTGCGACTTCATTCTTTTCTGCGTCTGGCCGGGCGACACCGCCCAGGCCGCGTCCGTAGTGTCCCCGCTGATCGCGCACGATAGTGCGGTTCTTTGCTTGCAGCACGGCATCGATGGGAGCGAGCTGGTGCGCGAGCAATTCGGCGATGCTCACGTGCTCGGTGGCTTCGTGGAGCTCGCGGCGCATCGTGTGCAGCCCGCGGTGGTGCGCCAGGAGAGCTCCCGGTTGAAAGTCGTCTTCGGCGAGCTCGATGGGCAAGCTACCTGGCGCCAGGAATGCCTGCTGGCCGCCTTTTTGAGCGCCGGCATCCAGGCCCGCGTGTCCGGGGACATCCAGCGCGAGACATGGTGCAACTTCGCGTTTCAGACCGCACTCGCCGCGAGCGTCGCTGTGCGCCGGTCTCGCAACGGGGACGCACGGGGGGACGCACGGGCATGGGCGGCGCAGCATGGCCTCTTCGATACGCTGTTCGCAGAAGGCCGCGCAGTGGCCGCGGCCGGCAGTTGCGCGCTCGGCTCCCCCACGACACCGGAGACGCCGGCGGATGCGCGACGCGCCGCCTCCGAAAGCGCGGCGTTCGTTTCCCTCGACGCAGCGCACCGCGAGGCGCGGTCACTGCTCGCAAGCATGATGCGTGCGGCACGGCGATTTGGCGTGTCTGCGCCGGTATGCGCTCAGGTTCTGAATCGGCTCGAAGAGCGGAAATGAAGCGCACCCCGGAGCATCGACTCCGGGGCGCTTGCTCCGTCCCCTTCTCGGTAAATCAGATGTCCTGCCTGGACATCATGTCCGCGATGGTATCCGCCTGACGAATCGCCAGGCTCACGATGGTCAGCGTGGGGTTCTCGGCCCCTCCGCTCGTGAACTGACTGCCGTCCGCGATGAACAGGTTCTTCACGTCGTGGGTCTGTCCCCACTTGTTGCACACACCATCTGCAGACGAAGCGCTCATGCGGCAGGTGCCTAGATTGTGGGTGGACGGATAAGGCGGCACCTGATAGGTTTCGAGCGCGCCAGCTGCTTCATACACCGCCGAGCCTTGTTTGTATGCGTGATTGCGCATGGCCACGTCGTTGGGGTGGTCGTCGAAGTGCACGTTCGGAATGGGCGCGCCGAAAGCGTCTTTTTCCGTTGCGTGCACCGTGATACGGTTGGTCTCACGCGGCATGTCCTCGCCGACGATCCACATGCCCGCCATCCGGTCGTATTGATCCAACGCGCGCGTGTATTCGCGGCCCCACGCGCCGGGTTTCAGGAACGCGGCCATGAACGGCACTCCGAGTGAGATAGTCTCCATCTCGTAGCCCCCGACGAAGCCACGCCCCGGGTCATATCGAGATTCGTCCATGATGATGCCGGCCATCGTGGTGCCGCGATACATGTTCACTGGCCGGTTGAAGGTTGCGTAGACGGAGCCGGTCGTGTGCCGCATGTAATTCCGCCCCACCTGACCCGACGAGTTGGCAACACCGTCCGGAAACGTCGGTGAGGCTGAGTTGAGCAGCAAGCGCGGCGTTTCGATGGAATTAGCCGCGACGCACACGACGCGTGCTTTCTGTACGCGCCGATTGCCGTCTTTGTCCGCGTACAGGACGCCCGTGACCTTGCCTGCGCCGTCATGCTGGATCTGGAGCGCCATGGATTCGGTTCGGAGATCCAGTTTTCCGGTGGCCTCCGCCCGCGGGATCTCGGTGTACAGCGTCGACCATTTGGCTCCAACCTTGCACCCTTGAAAACAAAACCCGATCTGCTGACACGCGGGTCGGTCGTCGCGCGGGCGGCTGTTGATGCCCATGCGGCCGGTGTGAACGGTCTTGTAGCCCAGCCGCTTGGCGCCGGCATACATCACCTTGAAGTTGTTGTTGCCGGGCAGGCCCGGGATGCCGTGCGTCCGGGTGACACCGATCTTCTGTTCGGCTCTGGAGTAATAAGGCTCGAGGTCTTCGAGCGTCAGCGGCCAGTCGAGGAGATTGGCGCCATCGACATTCCCGTACACGGTTCTGGCGCGGAACTCGTGCGGCTGGAAGCGCAGGCTTGCCCCCGCCCAATGCACAGTGGTGCCGCCAACGCTCTTGCAGATCCAGGCTGGAAGATTGGGAAAGTCCTTCGAAACCTGCCAGCTGCCCGACGTCGTGCGCTTGTCGAGCCAGGCGGTCTGAGAAAAAGCGAACCACTCGTCGTTGCGAAAATCATCAATGGTATAGCGCTTGCCGGCCTCTAACAGGACGACCTTGACGCCCTTTTGACAAAGCTCGTTGGCCAGGGTGCCGCCGCCCGCGCCCGAGCCGACGATGACCACAACCGAATCGTCATTGTTATCGAACGTAGCCATGGTCGTCACCTCGCTCAGCCGGCCTTGGGACTGGCGGACTCAGGGGGTTCCTCGAGCCAGCGCAAGTCGTTGAAGCCCCTGTCGATGTAGCCGCCGAGATGCGCGGACGGCCCCTCGTAGCCCAGCTCCCGCCATACCAGCGGGTTGTTGTACAGCGAGATGAGCGCGGTGCCCTTGACCTTCTGAAAGAACGGTGAAGTCTCGATCCCCCTGAGAACCTCGAGCTGGTTCCCGTCGGACAACTCAAGCCACTGTATGTCCGTCGCCAGATCCAGCTTCGCCACACCCTCCTTGATCAGTGCGGCAGTCTGCGGGTTCTCACGCGCTTCACGGTCGAGGTCGTTGACGACGCCTGCATAGTACATGTCCGCGAGCGACGGGTGCGGATAGATCTGCCGAGCCATCCGCAGCAACATCTTGCCCTCGTGCTCGCTGAGTGTGGTAAGCTCTTTTGCCCAGGCGCTGACTGAAAATGTCAGGGACACCGTGCCACTGGCGGCCGCAGCCGCTGCGAGGCCGCCGCTGGTTTTAAGGAACTGGCGCCGGTGAATTTCGTGGCTCGTCATGCTGATTCCTCCTCCATTTGACCGGCGATTCATCAAGGCAATTCGGCGTGTTCAAACGCCGAAACGTCTGCACGCTATGAGTCCCTTCGAAGCAGCGCTGCCGGAGCGCTCTGCAGAACGCAATGGAAACCCTCACTCAGCCCCCATATCGAAGGTTAGCACATGATTTCGCCCGGTGAATTGATGCAGCGTGCCGGGCCCGAAGCGATCTGACCGGACCTCGCCAACGCATTGAAATCTCCTGCTTTTGGTCGCTGGTAAGCGGGCGTTCCGGCGAACGGCGCGCGGCGGGCAGCGGATGGGATCCGACCCCCCGCAGGGCCAACGCTCGGCGCTGCCGCGGCAGTTGGGCTCGCTGCGCACTAGAAGTCCCGCGGTGGCTCTTCTCGTCAACCGCCCGGTCCCAGAAGCGCTCACGCGGGATTGCGCGTATGTACCGGGCAGGGATGACAGATGGCCGGTAAACAACTCACAATCGTCGAATTCGCGAATCACGAGTGAACGGCCCGTGTCCCTGTTTCTGGTCAAGCACCTTCACGTAACCTTCGCCGCGCTCTCGCTCCTGGGCTTTGTGACGCGCGGGGTCTGGATGTGGCGCGAATCCCCCAACCTGGCGCGGCGCTGGGTGCGCATCACACCGCACGTGGTGGACACGCTGCTGCTGCTGAGCGGGCTGGTCATGGTTTTCCTCTACGGCTTCTACTCCGGCCACCACACATGGCTCGCGGTCAAGCTGACTGCGCTCGTGGGCTACATCGTGCTCGGGAGCGTGGCCCTCAGGCGCGGACGCACCCGGCGCGTGCGCGGCATCGCGTTCCTCGCCGCGCTCGCGGTCTTCGGATACATCGTGGCGGTGGCGCTGACGAAGACGCCCTGGCCCTTCGCCTGAGGCCTCTCAGATGACGCGCGAGAAGCGTTGTCGGTGCTCGGCCTCGCGCAGGTAGCGGTCGAACACCATGCAGATATTGCGGATGAGGAGACGTCCCGGCGGCAGCACGTCGATGGCATCGTCCGTAATTGCGACCAGCCCGTCGCGGACCATTTGCTGCAGGTCCGCCAGCTCTTCGGCGAAGTAGCTCGCGAAACGCACGCCCTGCTGTCGTTCGACGGCGCGCACGTCCAGATGGCCGTGGCAGATCATCTCCGAGATAACGTGGCGCCGCAGCCGGTCGTCGGTGTCGAGCTCGATGCCGCGGAACACGGGAATGTGACCGGTATCGACGAGGCGGCAGTACGCTTCCAAATCACGGGTGTTCTGCGCGTAGCAGTCGCGGACCTTGCTGATGGCGCTCACCCCCATGGCCACCAGATCGCACTCGGCGTGGCTCGAAAAGCCCTGAAAGTTCCGATGCAGCGTGCCGTTGCGCTGCGCCGCTGCCAGCTCGTCATCGGGTTTGGCGAAGTGGTCCATGCCGATGTACACATATCCGGCATTGGTCAGGTGCTCGATGGTGAGTGCGAGGATCTCGAGCTTGGCGGCCGGCGCTGGCAGCTCGGCTTCGTTGATCTGGCGCTGGGTCTTGAAGAGCTGCGGCAGGTGTGCGTAGTTGAAGACCGACAGGCGATCGGGGTCGATATCGATGATCTTGTCCAGCGTGCGCGCGAAGCTGGCGGGGGTCTGCCGCGGCAGCCCGTAGATCAGGTCGACGTTGATGGATTTGAAGCCCTCGCGGCGCGCGGCCTGAATGACGCGGCGGGTCTCCGCCTCCGATTGAATGCGGTTGACGGCCCGTTGCACGGCGGGGTCGAAGTCCTGTACGCCCATGCTCATGCGGTTGAATCCGAGATCGCGCAAGACCGCCACGGTCAGGTCGTCGGCCCGGCGCGGATCGATCTCGACGGAGTACTCACCGCGGTCGTCGTCGCGCAGCGTGAAGTGCTCGCGGGTCACGCGCGTGAGCTCGCGCATCTGATCGCGACTGAGGAACGTGGGGGTGCCCCCGCCCCAGTGGAGCTGCTCCACGACACGATCGCGGGCGAACAGAGCTCCCTGAAGCGCAATCTCCCGGTGCAGGCTGGCGAGATAGGGGAGGGCGCGCGTCCGGTTCTTGGTCACGATCTTGTTGCACGCACAGTAGTAGCAGACCGTGTCGCAGAAGGGGATGTGAAAGTACAGCGACAGCGGCGGCGGAATCAGGTCTTCGTTGCTCCGGCGCGCGCGCGCGCCGTACTCGGCTTCAGCGAAGTGCTCGTGGAACTGCGCCGCCGTCGGATACGACGTGTACCGTGGGCCAGCCTTGTCGTAGCGGCGGATCAGCCGGGCGTTGAAGAGGGGCGAGCCGTTCATCTCGCACTCCATTGTCCAGGGCCCGATGGGCGTGGACTTGACCTCGATCAAGTGAGCCCCGGACGCCCCCCGGCCGCGCGACGGGCGCCCTCGCGGTCCGTCCGGTCCTGCGGAGCCGATTCAGCCCTCGACCCGCACCGTTCGCTGGACTTGGCGAAAGCGTGCCGCAATCTCGTCCTCTTGGGCGTGGCGCCGCTCCACCACACGCCAACGCCCGCCGACCAGGACGTCGCGTACCGGGTTCACGTTGCCCGCGAAGACCACCGCGTCGAACAGCAGATCCCCCGGCTTGTACCAGAGGGCGGGCGTCTGCGGATCGAGCACGACCAGGTCGGCGCGGTGGCCGACGGCGAGCGCCCCGGCGGCCCGGCCCAGGGCCTGGGCGCCGCCGCGCGCCGCGCCCACGTACAGTCGCCGGCCCACGGACGGAACCTCGTTCCCGCTCAACACCGTCCGGCGCTCGCGGACCAGGCGCTGTCCGTACTCGAGCATCCGCAGCTCCTCGATGGGCGAGATGGATATGTGGCTGTCCGAGCCGATCCCGAAGCGGCCGCCGGCGCCCACATAGGCGGCAGCCGAAAAGACGCCGTCGCCCAGATTCGCCTCGGTAGTGGGGCACAGCCCGACCACGGCTCCACTGCGGGCCATGCGGGTCACCTCGCCGGCCTCGGCATGCGTGGCGTGCACCAGACACCACCGTTCGTTCACATCCGAGGTGTCGAGCAGCCACTCGATGGGTCGGCACCTGCACCAGGTGATACAGTCGTCCACCTCCCGGCGCTGCTCGGCGATATGGAGATGAATAGGGGCGGCGGGGTCGAGCGCCGATACCAGAGCCGTCGCCTCGCGCAGGAGCTCGGGCGTGATCGCGCGCAGGGAGTGGGGCGCGATCCCCAGACGCACGGCGTCGTCGCCGCGGTAGCGCTCGAACAATGCCTCCAGCAGGCGCGCGTAGCGCTCGGGGGTGCTCACGAACCGGCGCTGTGCGGGCTCCGGGTCGCGGCCGCCGAAGCCGCCGTGCGCGTAGAGCACCGGCAGATGGGTGATGGCGATGCCAGCGGCGTGGGCGGCGGCGATGACCCGATCGGACATCTCGGTCAGCGCCGCATACGGCTGTCCTTCGGGGTCGTGGTGGAGGTAGTGAAACTCGCCCACGCTGGTATACCCGGCCTTGAGCATTTCCACGTACGTGTGTGCGGCGATGTCCTGCACCTGCTCGGGCGTGAGACGCGCGACGAGGTCGTACATCACCCGCCGCCAGCCCCAGAAGCTGTCCTCGCCCGGCCCGCGGCGCTCGGCATAGCCGGCGAGCGCGCGCTGAAAGGCGTGGGAGTGCAGGTTCGGCATGCCGGGCAGCACGGGGCCGGCCGCACGCGCCGCCCCCGCGGGTCGGCGTTTCACCTCCCGCTCGATGCCGGCGATGCGCCCGTCGTCACCGATGTTGAACACCACATCGCGGGCCCATCCGTCGGACAGAAAGGCGCTTTCCGCGTAGAGCTGCATGCCCGATAAAGTACTCCCGGATCGCGCGCATGTTGGCGCCGGAACTCGAGCTCGATTGAAAGGTTTTCGGCGCCGACTTGCAAACGCTGAGCTACCCTTCTTCAATGGTCCTGCGCGGATTTCCGGGAGATCGGTGGTTTCGGCGCGCGGCGCTGGGTCCCGGGGCACGCACCTCTCCGTCGCAAGCCCCGAAAAACCTCGGCAACCTCGAACGTACGCGGGGCCGCGCCTCGCCGCTCGACGCTTCGTGGGCTTCGGCTGAGCGCATCGGCTCCCATGGCGCTTGGGGCGATTTCCGGCCCCGCCCCGCGGGGCTTGCGACTGCGCGGCACATACCCCGGGACCCATCTCTAACCGCGCTCGTCGGCACGGTTCGCGGCAATCCGCGAAGAACCTGTTCATTCGAATCCCGGGCCGGGAACGGATATCGACCGTGAGCGAGAGCGGAACAGGCAATGCGGGCGACGTACTCTGGACCGACGTGCGTCTCGCGACCATGGTTGCCGGCGCCGCTACGCCCTACGGGGCCATCGAGGACGGCGCCATCACCGTTCGCAACGGGCGCATCGGCTGGGTCGGACCGCGCGAGGCGTTGCCGGCGGACGCGGGGGACGCGCCGACGCACTCGGGCGGGGGCCGCTGGGTGACGCCCGGGCTCATCGACTGTCATACGCATCTCGTGTACGGCGGGAGCCGGGCGCGGGAGTTCGAGCTGCGCCTCGAGGGCGCGAGCTACGAGGAGATCGCGCGCGCCGGCGGCGGCATCCTCTCCACCGTCGAGGCCACCCGCGCGGCCAGCGGCGAGGCGCTCCATGCCTGGGCGGTGCCGCGGCTTCGCGCCCTCATGGCCGAGGGTGTCACCACGCTCGAGATCAAATCCGGCTATGGTCTGGATCGGGACGCGGAGCTGAAGAGCCTGCGCGTGGCACGCCGGCTCGGCGAGGGCCATCGCGTCGACGTCGTCACCACCTTTCTGGGTGCGCACGCGCTCCCGCCCGAGTACCGTGGCCGGGCGGATGCGTACATCGACTTCGTGTGCCGCGATGCGCTGCCGGCGGCGGCGGAGGCGGGACTCGTCGATGCGGTGGATGCGTTCTGCGAGCGCATCGGGTTCAGCGCGCAGCAGGTGGCGCGGGTGTTCGACGCCGCGCAGGCGCTGGGCCTGCCGGTCAAGCTGCACGCGGAGCAGCTCTCCGATCAGCGGGGCGCCGAGCTGGCGGCGCGCTACCGGGCGCTGTCGGCGGATCATCTGGAGTACGTGTCAGAGGCGGGCATCCGGGCATTGCAGAGGGCGGGCACGGTGGCGGTGCTGCTGCCCGGTGCGTTCTACTTCCTGCGCGAGTCGCAGCTCCCGCCCGTCGCGCGGCTGCGTGCGGCCGACGTGCCCATGGCCATCGCCACCGACAGCAACCCGGGCACCTCCCCCGCCTGCTCCTTGCTGCTCATGCTGAACATGGCGGGGACCCTGTTTCGGCTCACTCCCGAGGAGGCGCTGGCCGGCGTAACGCGCAACGCGGCGCGCGCGCTCGGGCTCGCCGCCTCGCGGGGCACGCTCGAGGCCGGCAAGATGGCGGACTTCGTGCTGTGGGACATCGAGCACCCGGCGGAGCTCGCCTACCGCTTCGGCTTCAACCCCTGCCACCAGGTGGTGAAAGCCGGGCAGGTCGTGTCACAAGCGTAAACGCCGTGTCTCGCACCTGTCGCCGGGTGGGCCGAAATGCTCGTGGGGTGGGCTGAGCGCAGCGAGCCCACCTGGTACATCCAGAAAGAGGGCGCAGGCTCTTACGGTGGGCTTCGCTGCGCACAGCCCATACGCGGCTCTCCCTCAGATCCTGCGCTGCGCCCACTCCAAGGTTGCTTCGAGGAGATGCCGCAGAACGGGTCGCACTCTGGCGGCGCGTCTCTGCCGATAGGTGAAGGGATAATCCTCGTCCATGTAGGTGCTCTGAGAGAGCTCGAGCTGCACGGCGTGCACGTCGCGGCGGGGGTCGCCGTAGGCGCGGGTCGTGTAGCCGCCCTTGAAACGTCCGTTGACCACGTGCGTGAAGGCATGAATGTTTACGAGAATTTCACGCAGAGCGCGCTCGAGTTCGGAGACGCAGCTCTTGCCGTCGTCGGTGCCGAGGTTGAGATCGGGCAGCGTGCCTTCGAAAAAGCGCGGCACCTGCGAGCGAATGGTGTGCGCCTCGTAGAGCACCGCGATGCCGTGGCGTTCGCGGATGCGCGCGAGCGCCTCGCGCAGGCGCTCGTGGTACGGGCGCCAGTAGATCTCCAGCCTGCGTGCGATCTCCTCCTCCGTCGGCGCGCAGCCTTCTCGATAGAGCGGCGAGAAGTCAAAGGCGGTCGTCGGGCACAGTCCGGTGTTGCTCTGCCCGGGGTAGAGCGTCGCGTCGTCGGGCGGGCGGTTGAGGTCGATCACGTAGCGCGAATGGATCGCCTGAAGCACGCCGGCTCCGAGCCCAGGGGCAAAGTCGTACAACCGCTCCACGTGCCAGTCCGTGTCGGGCACGCGCAGTGCGGACTCCGTCATGGTCCGTGCGATGGCCTCGGGGATCGCCGTGCCGCTGTGCGGCATGCTGACGAGCAGCGGCGTGCTCCCCTCGTGGTAGTGGTAGACCTCCATGACGGCTCCGTGCATCGTTCGTCTACGCGACGCGTCCGACGACCCTGCGCCAATGTTAGCCCAGGCTGCTATATATTTTCTGACGTACGCCGAGTAGGCGGGGCACGCAGTCGACAAGAGTCAAGGGGGCCGAACATGAGCGTAGAGAGACGACGTTTCTCCAACCGCGAGATTCGAGCGCCGCGCGGCACCGAGCTGAGCGCCAAGAGCTGGCTGACCGAGGCGCCGCTGCGCATGCTGATGAACAACCTGGACCCCGAGGTGGCCGAGAAGCCCCAGGAGCTCGTCGTCTACGGCGGCATCGGCCGCGCCGCCCGGGACTGGGCGTGCTTCGATCGCATCGTCGACGCCCTGCGCGGACTCGAGGAGGACGAGACCCTGCTGGTCCAATCCGGTAAGCCCGTCGGGGTGTTCAAGACGCACCCCGACGCCCCGCGCGTCCTGATCGCGAATTCCAACCTGGTGCCGCACTGGGCGACGTGGGATCACTTCAACGAGCTCGATCGCAAGGGGCTCATGATGTACGGGCAGATGACCGCCGGCTCGTGGATATATATCGGCAGCCAGGGAATCATTCAGGGCACCTACGAGACCTTTGCATCCATCGCCAGGCAGCACTACGGGGGCAGCCTGCAGGGCCGCTGGATCCTCACCGGCGGGCTTGGCGGCATGGGCGGCGCGCAGCCGCTGGCGGCGACCATGGCGGGCGCCTCCATGCTCGCCGTCGAGTGTGACCCGGCCCGCATTCGCAAACGCCTGGATACCGGATACGTCGACGAGATGGCGGTGGATCTGGACGAGGCGCTGGCGCGGGTCCGGGAGGCCTGCGCCGCGGGGCGCGCGGTCTCGATGGGTCTGCTCGGCAACACCGCCGAGGTGCTGCCCGAGCTCGTGCGCCGAGGCGTGCGTCCCGACGTGGTCACCGACCAGACCAGCGCCCACGATCCGCTGAACGGCTATCTGCCCGCCGGCTGGACCCTCGAGCAGGCAGTGGCGATGCGCGAGAAGGATCCACGGGCGGTGGTGGAAGCGTCCAAGGAATCCATCGCGGTGCACGTGCGCGCGATGCTCGACTTTCACCGCATGGGCGTGCCCACGGTGGAGTACGGCAACAACATTCGCCAGATGGCGCTGGAGAAAGGCGTCGCCGACGCCTTCGATTTTCCGGGGTTCGTCCCGGCGTGCGTGCGCCCGCTGTTTTGCGAGGGCAAGGGGCCGTTCCGGTGGGCCGCCCTCTCGGGGGATGCGCAGGACATCTACCGCACGGATGCGAAGGTCAAAGAGCTCATGCCCGATGACGCGCACCTGCACCACTGGCTCGACATGGCCCGGGAGCGCATCCGTTTCCAAGGCCTGCCGGCACGGATCTGCTGGGTGGGTCTCGGCGAGCGTGCCCGGCTGGGACTCGCCTTCAACAAGATGGTCGCACGCGGCGAGCTGGGGGCCCCCGTGGTCATCGGCCGCGATCATCTCGACTCGGGCTCGGTCGCGAGCCCGAATCGGGAGACGGAAGGGATGTTGGATGGCTCGGACGCGGTCTCCGATTGGCCGCTGCTGAACGCCCTGCTGAACACGGCGAGCGGCGCTACGTGGGTAAGCTTCCACCACGGAGGCGGTGTCGGTATGGGTTTCTCGCAGCACGCGGGGATGGTGATCGTGTGCGACGGCACCGATGCGGCGGCGCGGCGCATCGAGCGGGTGTTGACCAACGATCCCGGCACGGGCGTCATGCGCCACGCGGACGCAGGCTATGAAGAGGCGCGCGCGTGTGCTTGGCGGCATGGTCTCAAGCTGCCGATGCTCGAGCGCTGAGGTTTGGTCTTTCGCGCAATATTAGGGTGCCCGCTAGCCCTGGAGTATATGGGTCCGGTCGTAAGCCCGCCGATCCGGTTCGCTGCACCCTCGCCACGGCACCCCGCGCGGTCGCGCATGGGAATCTCCCACACCCGCCCGTGTTGTCATTTCTCAATGTCCCGCGAAGAGCCTAAAGTCTCCCGAATGTCGTGCCGACCTTACTCCGCGGATTGCTGTCGAGTTTAAGTGATGGTGCCCCGAGGGAGACGCAGTCGATAAGCATCCATATCTCCGAAGAACGCGGCACACCCATGGAACAGGCCGATTACAGTGAAGCGCAGCGCGGTATCGAGCGCATGCTCGAGAAGAATCGACGCTATCCTCGGATCGCCGTCAATTGCCCCGCCGAGATGATCCCGGACAACGGTGAGGTGATGCGAGTCACCTGCTACGACATCTCATCCGACGGTGTACAGATCCACTGCCCCGAGGCGGTAACCGAGACCGTGTACGTCGCGGGTCTTGGCAAGCAGGGCGGGACGGGTACCCGGGTGCATCTGCGCCTTTCGTTGACCCTGAACGGCGAACCGGCCGATATCAAGATGATGGGTCGGCTGGTCTGGAAGCGGAAAATCGGCGAGGGGCAATTCGCCCTCGGCGTGCAGATCACCGATATCATGGGCGGCAGTGCAGTACGCCTGGAACGCTTCATCGAAGAGTCGATGCGTCCCCCCTGATCGCTCTGCCTCTGGTCGCGACCCGGATCCCCCCGTACCGTCTACCGCCACCCGGGCCGAGCCCACGCCCGCGCATCCAACCGTACGCCGTACTCAAGCACCCGTCGATCCACCCGATAAGAAGCAGAGTCTCACTTGCTCCGTCTGATTCCGGACGCAGCCAGGAGATCGTTTGCTCGCACCAGTAGAGGTAGGTTCGTGGAGAAGAAGGTCGACGCTCGAAACCTGACCTTCGGTATGTACGTATCGCGGCTCGATCGCCCCTGGTTACAGACGCCGTTCGAGAGCGTCGAACCCGCTCACCCTTGTTCGTTCACGAAATGCTTGTAGATGGCGATCAGCTCCTCCGGAGTGAAGCTGACGATGACGATCTCCTGGCCGGGGTTGATCAGGTTGGGGTTCTTCCCGATTCTGCCCACCTTGAAGTTGTAGACGGACGACTGCTTCGTCTTCTCGAAGATGAGTTTCCCCAGGTAGGAGCTTGAGTTGTCGGGCAGGCGTTCGTCGGCGTGTTCCGGGATCTCCACGCGGTAGGTATCCAGCGCCTCGCCGCGCCGGATGGCTATTCCCCGGGCGAAATTCTCGATGAGCCCGTGGTGAATAATGCCCCAGATGCCCTGCTCGTCGCCCGGTTGCACGGTCCGCACGTAGAAGATGGCATCGGCTGCCACCTCCTTGTCGACGCCCACGAGTTGTGCCACCGTCGCCATGGTCAGCGAGTAAGGCGTCCGGATGATGCGCAGGCGCTTCTTGCCTGACAGGGATCTGTCCTCTTTGAGCTCGCGCGGCGTCGTTTTCTCGAAATACTTGAGGTTCTTCACGATGTTGATGGGCTTCTCGGGCTCCGCCTGGTGCTCCTCGAGCAGCTTGCGCACGGTGGTTTCGCGCACCTCGTCGCCCTCGAGCACTTTCACCCTTTTCTCCAGGTCCCCGCCCGATTCCGCGATGATCTTCTCGGGCGTCGTGCGCTCCACCTGCTCCACTTCCTTGACGATGGTGATGGGTGTGTCGGCCTCGAGTGATGGATCCGCGAACAACTCCTCGGGCGTCATCTCTTCGATCACTTCCTCGGTTACGAGAGACAGGGCCCGGTCCGGGCGCACGAAATGGTCCGCACGCTCCACCGGCACCGGCTCACTGGTCGGCTCTGCGAGGCGCTCCACGTATTCCTCGGCCTCCTCCTCGAGCGCTATGGCCTCCTCTTCCTCGCGGGGGGGTGCCTCGCCGGAGGGCGCAGAAGTCGCTGTGTTCCCCCCCTGTGTGTCGGATTCGGGCGCCTGCGCGGTCTCGAGCGGCGCCTTTTTCTCGGGCTGCTCGCCGGGGAAGAAGACCTCCGGCGCCATCAGTACGACGCCGACGGCCACAACTGCGAGCGCCACGATCATGCCCAGCCAGATCCTGCTCATGGCTCTCACTCCTCGTCCTGCAGCGACATGAGTGTCGCGTTGCCGCCCTGCGCGGTCGTATTGATGGACAGCGTTCGTTCCGTCGCAAAGCGATACAGATAATGGGGTCCGCCCGCTTTCGGACCGGTGCCGGACAGACCTTCGCCGCCGAAGGGATGCACGCCCACCACCGAGCCGATCTGGTTACGATTGGCGTAGGCGTTGCCGACTCGCAGCCGGCGATGAATGTACTGGACCGCCTCGTCGATGCGGCTGTGAATGCCAACGGTGAGCCCGTATCCCGTGGCGTTGATGGCATCGATCACCCGGTCGATGTGCTCGCTCTCGTAACGCACGATGTGCAGGATGGGGCCGAAGATCTCACGCTCCAGGCGGCTGATGCCGTCGATCTCGTAGGCGCGCGGCGCGAAAAATGTGCCGTGAGCGCAGGTCTGCGGCAGCTCGCACTCGTACACGAGCTTGGCGTCGTGACGCATGCGCTCCGCATGGCGTTCGAGCCCGGCCTGCGCCTCGCGGTCGATGACCGGTCCGACGTCGGTCTCGAGCAGTCCCGGATCCCCGATGACCAGCTCGGCCATGGCGCCGGCGAGCATGTGGATGACCTTGTCCGCGATATGCGTTTGCAGAAATAGCACGCGCAGCGCCGAGCAACGTTGACCGGCGCTCTGGAACGCGGAGGCGAGCACGTCCGCCACCACCTGCTCGGGCAGCGCCGAGGAATCCACGATCATGGCGTTCTGACCGCCCGTCTCGGCGATGAGTGGCCGGATCGGTCCGTCCTGAGCAGCCAGTGCACCGTTGATGGCGCGTGCCGTCTCCGTCGAGCCGGTGAACGCGATGCCCGCCACGCGCGGGTCGCCGACGAGCGCCGCACCCACCGACTTGCCGTCACCGGGCAGCAGGTGCAGCACGTCCGGCGGCACCCCGGCCTCGTGCAGCAGACGCACCGCCTGCGCGGCGATCAGCGGCGTCTGCTCGGCCGGCTTCGCCACCACCGCGTTGCCGGCCGCGAGCGCCGCCGTCACCTGGCCGGTGAAGATGGCGAGCGGGAAGTTCCACGGACTGACGCAGGCGAACACCCCCCGTCCGTGCAACGCCAGCTGGTTGTGCTCGCCCGTGGGACCCGGTAGCTCACGGGGCTGCGCGAACTCGGCGCGCGCGCGCGCGGCGTAGTAGCGGCAGAAGTCGACTGCCTCGCGCACCTCGGCCACGCTGTCGGCGATGTTCTTTCCGCCTTCGCGCACGCAAACGGCCATGAGCTCGGCCATGTCGCGCTCGAGCAGCTCGGCCATGCGCTCCAGGCAGCGGGCGCGCTCGGTGCCGCCCGCGGCGTCCCACCCCGGCGCCGCCCCGCTCGCGCGCGTGAGCGCATCCTCGATGTCCGCGCGCGTGGCTTCCTGGACCCTGCCCACTTCGCGGCGGTTGTCGAAGGGGTCCACCACCGATCGGCCGGAGCCGTCGCGGTTTGCACCATCGACGATCGGAGCCGCGCGCCACTCCTGCTGCGCGGCGCCCTGCATGGCTCGGGCCAGGGGCACGAGCTGGGCCGGATCAGTCAGGTCGACGCCGCGGGCGTTGAGGCGCTCCGGTAGATAGATGTCCCGCGGCGGCGGGATGCGCGGATGGGGGATGCGGTCGAGGCGCTGCACCCTCGAGAGCGGGTCCGCGACGATGTCCTCGACCGGCGCCCGCTGATCGATGATGCGATTGACGAAGGAGGTGTTGGCGCCGTTTTCGAGGAGCCGCCGCACCAGGTAGGGCAACAGATCCTCATGGCTGCCCACCGGCGCGTACACGCGACAGCGTACGTCGAGCTTGTCCTCTCCGACGACCTGCGCGTAGAGCGCCTCGCCCATCCCGTGCAGGCGTTGAAACTCGAAGTCCTCACGATTGCCCGCCATCTCGAGCACCGCGGCCAGCGTGTGGGCGTTGTGGGTCGCGAACTGCGGAAAGAGGGTATCGCGGTGATCGAGCAACCGCTGCGCGCACGCGAGGTACGATACGTCGGTGCACACCTTGCGGGTGAACACCGGATAGCCGTCGAGTCCCCGCTCCTGGGCGCGTTTGATCTCCGTGTCCCAGTACGCGCCCTTGACCAGCCGCACCATCAGTCGCCGCCGGTGGCGCTGCGCCATCTCGGCGAGCCACGCGATGAGCGGCCATGCGCGTTTCTGGTACCCCTGAACCGCGAGCCCCAGCCCGTCCCATCCGGCGAGGGAGCGGTCGCCGGAGACGGCTTCGAGAACGTCCAGCGTGAACTCCAGGCGATCCGCCTCCTCGGCGTCGACGGTGAGCCCAATACCCGCGTCGCGAGCGTGTTGGGCAAGCTCGAGCAGACGCGAAGTCAGAGCATCCATGACCCGCGGGCGCTGTGCGAACTCGAAGCGCGGGTGCAGCGCGGAGAGTTTCACCGAGATCCCCGGGCCGTCCACCGGGCCGCGCCCCCCGGCGTACTTGCCGATGGTGGTCACCGCGCTGTGGTAGCGCTCGAGGTACGTGTTGGCGTCCTCTGCGGTGCGGGCGGCTTCGCCCAGCATGTCGAAGGAGTGGACATAGCCGCGGGCCTCGTCGTCCCTGGCGCGGCGCAGCGCCTCCTGGATGGTTCTGCCCATCACGAACTGACGCCCCAGGATGCGCATGGCCTGGTTGACCGCCTCGCGGATGACCGGTTCGCCCAGGCGGCTCATGAGTCGGCGCAGGATGGTGCCCAGGCTGAGTCCCTGGAAGTCCTGAAGGCTCACGAAACGCCCGGTCAGCATGAGCGCGAGGGTGGACGCGTTCACAAACACCGATTGGCTATGACCCAGGTGACGCTCCCAATCGGCGTGCGCCAGCTTGTCCCGGATGAGGCGGTCCGCGGTGTCGGCATCAGGAATGCGCAGGAGGGCCTCGGCCAGGCACATGAGCACGACGCCCTCTTCGCTCGAGAGCTCGTACTCGTTCAGGAATGCGTCGATCCCGCCTTTGCCGACGCGCGCCTCGCGCACCCGGCTCACCAGGTCGCGCGCCATGGTCGTGACGCGCTCCACCGCGTCCGGGCCCCACTGGATGGTGTGCAGCAGCCGGTCGACGACGTGGGTTTCGTCGGCGCGATAATGGTCGATGATGGCCTGATAGAGCGGGCCGTGCTCGGGAAGCGGTTGCGAAAAAATCATGCAGTGCAGGCCGTCGGCCGGCGGGGTTTCCCACCGATATGCCAGTCTAACCCCGCTGATGTGTTACGCCAACAAAGGGCCGCCCATAAGCCCCGAATAGCGCAGGATTTTATTGAATCGACGCAGCTCCGAGGCCGGGCGGGAACGCCCTTCGCGGCGGCCCCTCAGGCGATGCCGCGCTCGATCCGCGGGAACCACAGGCCCAGCGTGACGGCGCGGGCCACCATGAACACCATGAGGGAGAGCCACAGGCCGTGGTTGCCCCAAGGCGGCACGAGGAGATATGTCGCCGCCAGATACGCGGCGAGGGACAGAATCATGCCGTTGCGCATCTCCACGGGGCGAGTGGCGCCGATGAAGACGCCGTCGAGCTGAAAACTCCACACGCACAGCAGAGGCGAGACCACGAGCCAGGGCAGGTATGCGCGGGCCTCGGTGCGGACCGCCTCGAGACTGGTCATCACGTCGATGATGAATGGGCCCGCGGCGGCGTAGACGAGCGCGTAGATGGCTGCCACCGCGAACGCCCACAGCGTCGAGGCCCGCACCGCCGAGCGGAAGGCGTCGCGGTTGCGTGCACCGTAAGCGCCGCCGGCCAGGGCCTCGGCCGCGTGCGCAAAGCCGTCGAGTCCGTAGGAGAGGAACATCTGCAGCTGCATGAGCACGGCATTGGCGGCGAGCACCACCTCGCCGAGACGCGCCCCGGTGTTGGTGAACCACGCGAAGGCGAAAATGAGACAAAGCGTGCGCACGAGGATGTTGAAGTTGACGTGGAGCAGGGCGCGCAGGCGATCGCTCTCCAACAGCCGGATCCACTGCCATTCGCCGCCGATGCGCCGCAGCTGAATGCCTGCTGCAGCGAGCCCCATGGCCACCGCGGCGTACTCGCTCACCAGCGACGCAAGGGCCACGCCGCGCACACCCCAGCCGAAGCCGACGACGAACAACAGGTCCAGCGCGACGTTGACGCCGTTCAGGGCGAGCTGAAGGGCGAGAGCAACGCGCGTGTTCTGTATGCCGATGAAGAAACCGAGCAGCGCGTAGTTGGCGAGCGCCGCGGGCGCGCTCCAGACCCGGATGGCGTAATAGGCGGCAGCGAGCGTTTCCACCTGCTCGGTCGCGCCAAACAAGCGCCAGGCGAGGGCGCCGATGGGCACGTGCAGGGCCACCACGGCGCTTCCCAGGCAACCGGCAAGCAGGAGCCCGCGACCGAGCGAGCTGCGCACCTCCAGTGCATCGCCCGCGCCGTAGGCTTGGGCCGCGAAGCCGGTCGTGCCCATGCGCAGAAATCCGAAGCCCCAGTAGAGGAAGCTGAACACCACCGCGCCCAGAGCCACGGCGCCGATATAGGCGGGATCCGGCAAGTGCCCCATCACGGCCGTGTCGACCGAACCCACGAGGGGCACCGACATGTTCGACAGAATGATCGGCCAGGACAGGCACCACACCCGCCGACGCCATTGGCGGTCGGAGCGAGGCGGACCGGCGGGCGTGGGGGTCAAATGCCTCGAGAGAAACGGCAGCGGATACGGCGCGGCGCGGGCTTCTCAGTCGGCCTCGCGCTCACCGCCTCGGGGGCCGTAGAAGACGACCCAGGTGCCGAAATCGTCGCTGAAGTCTTCGAAGCGGTGCACCGTCTCGGCCGGCACGAAGAGCACATCGCCCGGCTCGAAAGGGCGGCGGGTCTCGCCGTTGACGAACCAGCCCGTGCCGCTCGCGACGACGTAGACTTCGTCCCGGTCGTGCGGGGTCTGCGGATCGGTGCCCCGCGGTGCGTAATAGCGCAGCGTCATCGTGCCGTGCCGCATGAGCAACGCCGAGCGGGCTCCCCGCGGGATCGGTGCGTCACGCGCCTCGCGCAGGGTGAAGTGCCAGCGCTTTTGGGTCGGCTTGTCGGGGCTGTCTTCGGGCATGGTCGCGTGACTCCTTTGTCGCCGCAGGCCCCGGCGGCTTCGGCTCGGGACTCCGACATCCCAGGTTATAATCGAAACTTCACTCGGCTCGGGATCGGGCGCTAGGTTAGTATATAGGGACGTCCGGGTGGAAACCGCACAGGAGGGCGGATGCTTTGCCCTGCGGGCTGCCGCTTTAAGATTCCGCGAATCCTCCCCCTGCCGTTCGCCGCACGCGCCAGCCACGAAGCCGTGAGATAGCGCCCACGGCGCCGGGGCGAGCCCCGTGCGCCGGAGCCGAAGGATGAGAGCGAAGCCCATGTCCGCGGCCACGCCGGAAAAGCGCCAACAGAAAGCACCCATCGATCCCGAAGCGCTCCTCGAGACCGTGCGCAATCTGGTCGTCGAGCTCTATCCCCACAAGCGGGGGCAAGTGCACGTCAGCCTGGACACGTCGCTCGATCGCGACCTGGGCTTGGACAGTCTCGCGCGCATGGAGCTGCTGCAGCGGGTCGAGCGCGACTTCGCCGTGACCGTGCCGGAACACGCCGCCGCCACCGCGGAGACGCCCCGCGATCTTCTGCACGCGGCGTCCGCCGAAATCGAAGCAGCGCCAGCCGAGGGGCCCTCCCTCCGGGAGGTGCCCCACGAGGCCGTGGAATCCACCCCCGAGCGCACCGGCACGCTGCTCGAAGCGCTCGACTGGCACGTGCAGCGCCACGCCGAGCGGGTCCACATCCATCTCTACAGCGATGATCACCGCCGGGTGGAGCCGATCACTCACGGCGCGTTGCGTGCGCAGGCCGCAAAAGTAGCCGCGGGCCTGCGCGCGCGCGACCTGGATCCGGGTCGTGCCGTGGCCATCATGCTGCCGACCGAGCCGCAGTATTTCTACTGCTTTATCGGGGTGATGCTCGCCGGCGGCATCCCGGTCCCCATGTATCCGCCGGCGCGGCTCTCGCAGCTCGAGGAGCACGTGCGGCGCCACGCGGGCATCTTGGCCAACGCGCAGGTCGACATCCTGGTCACGTTCCCGCAGGCGAAGCCGGTGGCGCGCCTGCTGAAGGCACAGGTGCCGAGCCTGCGCAGCATCGAGACCGTCGCGGATCTGTGCGAGCACGGCACGTTCGAGGGCCCCGCTCTGGCGACCTCCGAGAGCATCGCGTTTCTGCAATATACCTCGGGCAGCACCGGCAGTCCGAAGGGCGTCGTCCTGACACACGGCAACGTGCTCGCGAATATTCGCGCCATGGGCGAGACGGTACAGGCGAGCTCGACCGACGTATTCGTGAGCTGGTTGCCGCTCTATCACGATATGGGTCTCATCGGCGCCTGGCTGGGCAGTCTTTGCTACGGGTTTCCGCTGGTCCTGCTGCCTCCGCTGAGCTTTCTGCATCGCCCGGCGCGATGGCTGTGGGCCATTCACCGTCATCGGGGCACGCTCTCGGGGGCGCCCAATTTCGCATACGAACTGTGTTTGCGCCGCTTGTCGGAGCGCGATTTGGAAGGTCTCGACCTCAGCAGCTGGCGTTTGGCCTTCAACGGAGCGGAGCCGGTGAGTCCCGAAACGATCAACGGCTTCGCCCAGCGCTTCGCGGGCTACGGGTTGCGACGCGAGGCCATCGCACCGGTGTACGGCCTCGCGGAAGCCACCTTGGGCGTTTGCTTTACGCCGATCGAGCGCGGCCCGCGCATCGATCGCGTGAAACGCGATGTGCTCGCGCGCGAGGGGCGCGCAGTGCGGGCGTCGGCGGACGAGCCCGAGAGCAACGTGCTCCAGTGGGTGTCCTGCGGAGAGCCGTTGCGGGGCTTCCAGGTGCGCATCGTCGACGACGCAGGACGTGAGGTCGGCGACCGGGAAGAGGGGCATCTGGAGTTCAAGGGACCGGGCACGACCAGCGGTTACTACCGTAACCCGGAGGCGACCCGAGCGCTGTTTCACGACGACTGGCTGGTGTCCGGCGATCGCGCCTATATCGCCGAAGGCGAGATCTACCTCACGACCCGCACCAAAGACGTCATCATCCGCGCCGGGCGCAACATCTATCCCTACGAGTTCGAAGAGCGGGTGGGCGACCTGGAAGGCGTGCGCAAGGGCTGCGTGGCGGTGTTCGGCAGCCAGGACCCGTATTCACGCACGGAGCGCCTGGTGGTGCTGGCCGAGACTCGGGAGACGGATCCCCATACGCACGAGCGCATCAAGCGGGAGATCAACCAGCTCGCCACCGATCTGATCGGGGCCGCACCGGACGACGTGGTACTGGTCCCGCCACGCACCGTGCTCAAGACCTCGAGCGGCAAGATACGTCGCTCCGCCATGCGCGAGCTCTACGAGCACGGGAAGGTAAGCGCGCGCGCTCGCTCGGTGTGGTTGCAGTTTCTGCGTCTCGCGTGGGCCGGGGCGATGCCCCAGCTGCGACGAGTCAGGCGTGCCGTGCTCAACGTGCTCTACGCGGGTTACGTTTGGGCGCTGTTCGTCGTCCTCGCACCCAGCGCCTGGGTCGCCCTGGCGCTGACCCCGGGCCGCGAGCGACGCTGGCGCACGCTCGGGAGGTTCGGGCGTACACTGTTTCGCCTTGCCGCGGTCCCGGTACGGGTCACGGGCCTCGAGCACGTTCCGAAAGACACGCCGTACGTCCTCGCCGCCAATCACTCCAGCTACCTGGACGGGTTGGTGATCACGTCCGTCTTGCCGCATCCTGTTGGCTACGTCGCCAAGCGGGAGCTGCTGGACAGCTTCATTCCGCGGATTTTTCTGCGCCGTCTCGGCGCACTGTTCGTGGAGCGTTTCGACCGACGACGAAGCGTGGAGGATTCGCGAGAGGTTTCGCACACGCTGCTCGAGGGCCGCTCGCTCGCCTACTTTCCGGAGGGGACCTTCATCCGCTCGCCGGGGCTGTTGCCTTTCCGTCTGGGGGCCTTCGTTGCGTCCGTACAGGCCGGTGTGCCGGTTCTGCCGGTGGCCATCCGCGGTACGCGATCGATCTTGCGCTCCGGGAGCTCTTTCCCGCGCCGGGGCGCCATCCGTGTCACCATCGGTGCGCCCGTGGCGCCCGCGCCCTCCGGTGAGGGGGACGAATGGCATGCAGTCCTCAGGCTGCGTGATCGGGTGCGCGCCGCGATCCTGCAACACAGCGGCGAGCCGGACCTGGAGCACCACGGTTTGGTTCGGCCCGACTGATCGCATGCGAGGACACCGAACAGCGTGCAGAACGTGTCGTGCTCGAGAACCCGCGCGCATTCCCGCACCCTCGCTGCGCGCATCGGTGAGAGGGGCGGGTTAGGGACTTTCGCGCGCGTCGATGATCTCTATTGGGGAACTGAGCGCGCTGGCGCAGGTCGTCATGGTGGACCTGGTGCTGGCCGGGGACAACGCCATCGTCGTCGGCATGGTGGCGTCGGCCGTCGCCCCGGAGCAGCGGGCCCGCGTCATCATGCTGGGTATCGTGGCGGCGACGCTGATGCGCGTTGGCTTTGCCCTCGTCACGGTACAGCTATTGCAGATCCTGGGGCTCACCCTGGCGGGCGGTCTGCTGCTGCTATGGGTTTCGTGGAAGCTGTGGCGGGAGATCGAGGAGAGCCAGCGGCATCGGGGGGCCGAGGCGACCGGGCGCGGCGAGGCGGCGCGCCCGGCGCCGCGACGCCCCAAGAGCATTGCTCAGGCCGCCTTTCAGATCGTGCTGGCGGACGTGTCCATGTCGCTCGACAACGTCATCGCCGTGGCGGGCATCGCGCGCGATCACACCTGGGTGCTGGTAATCGGTCTCGCGCTCTCCATCGCGTTCATGGCCGTGGCGGCGACGGTCATCGCGCGGCTGTTGCAGCGCCATCACTGGATCGCCTACGTGGGCCTCGTGATCATCTTCTACGTGGCGTGCTCCATGATCTGGGAAGGAACGATGGCGGTCTGGCAGGCGGCGGAGGCCGCGCGCTGAGCGCGAGCGCCGTCACGCGGCGCGCTTCCCCGACCCCGAGGATCCCGGCAGCAAGTCGATGGACGCGATGCGGGTGGTGATCTCGATTTCACCGCTTCGCATGATTGCTTCGCTTGTCGCCGTGCGTGCCCTGTAGGCAGCCCAGCGTATCGCGCACGCGGGGTGCAAAACGGGCGCCGGAGAGGCTCCATGCGCGCATCGGTGGCGCATATGATAGTGCTGGCGTGCGCCGACGCCAGAATTATTTTTGCTGAAATATCAATTAATTATAGGCAGACAGACGATGATCACGGGAGCTTTCGCCATGCCGCGCACGACCTGCTACACGAGCACCTTCAACTCCCCCTGCGGCCCGCTGGTCTGCGTCGTCGACGAAGCGGGCGTCGTGCTTCGCGTGGAGTTCGCCAAGGGGCGCAGGCCCTCGGAGATTCGCAATGAGCTCGCGCGCGCGGGCGTGCGTTTGGTCGAGGACCCCGGGCGTACGCGAGTCGTGCGCGATCAGCTCCAGGACTATTTCTCGGGACGGCGCCGACGCTTCGGGCTCGAGCTCGCGCCGCAGGGCACCGCCTTTCAACGCTCGGTGTGGCGGGCGCTGCAAGACATTCCCTTCGGCGAGACCCGCACCTACGCGGATATCGCTCGCGCCATCGGCCGACCGCGGGCATCGCGGGCAGTGGGGCGTGCCACTGGCGCCAATCCGATCCCCATCGTCATTCCTTGCCACCGGGTCGTGGGGTCCGACGGCTCGCTCGTGGGCTTCGGCGGCGGACTGGATGTGAAGGCCGCTCTGCTTGCGCACGAAGGCCAGCGCCGCTCTTACGGGCTTCCCCTTCCAGTGTAAGAACCTTGCCCGTGGGAGCGTTGTGCAAGCGCGATGGTTGCGGATTTGCGTCCGCTCCGGGGGGTTCGGGGCCATGGCCGCTCCTGCACAGGCAGCTGCGCGGTTTAGGGTCCGGGCATCGCGCGGAGCAGCCTGTAAAATGAATGCTTGCGCCGCGGACGATACGCGCGCGGCCCGTGTAGCGCCGTTCAAAACGGCTGGAACGCATTCAGAACGAACAAGGAGTGAGCACTCATGTCCAAGCTCGAGATTCGACCGGTTCCGTGCCTCAGGGACAACTACGCGTATCTGTTGCATGATCCCGCGACGGGCGCGGTGGGCATCGTCGATCCATCCGAGGCGCAGCCCGTATTGAACGCGCTGGAGCAGACGGGGTGGGAGCTCACCCACATTCTTAACACGCACCACCATCCGGATCACGTGGGCGGCAATCTCGAGCTCAAGCGTAAGACGGGGGCGACTGTCGTTGGGCCGGCGCCCGACCGCGAACGCATCCCCGGCATCGACGTGGCCGTGGACGAAGGCGAGGCCTATCGCCTGGGCGACGCGGAGGCGCAGATCTTCTTCATCCCGGGACACACGCGCGGCCACATCGCCTTCTGGTTCCCCGAGAGCGAGGCGCTTTTCTGCGGGGATACGCTGTTTCTCATGGGATGCGGGCGTCTCTTCGAGGGCACGCCCGAGCAGATGTGGAAGAGCCTCGCCAAGCTGCGCAAGCTGCCCGAGGACACGAAGATCTACTGCGGTCACGAGTACACCCAAGCCAACGCTCGCTTTGCCCTCACCGTGGACCCGGACAACGCAGCGCTCAAGCGCAGGGCCGGCCGGGTGGACGCGTTGCGCGCCGAGGGCAAGCAGACCATCCCCGGTAACATGGCGGAGGAGCGCGCCACCAATCCGTTCATGCGCGCGGACGAGCCGAATCTGGCGCGCCAGGTCGGGCTCGCGGACGCGGACGCCGTCGAGGTCTTCGCCGAAGTGCGCCGGCGTAAGGACAACTTCTGAGCGACGGTGCCTTGCGCTACGACGCAAACATCGCCGCGCGCGGCGCGCTTCGCCAGTCGCCCTGCCGGAGCGCATGAGGTTCAAAATGCGCGGGCTCGCGTGTTGCAACGGCACGTCGAGATACGGCAGACGTCGAGACCGTCATCATCGACACGACGCTAGTCGATGAGTTTTACGCCCAGACCGGACGCGTCGGTCGTGCGCATGGTGCCGTTCTCCAGGATGAGCCCGCCCTCGACCACGTCGCGCGCCAGGTCCAGGCTGCCGTCGAGGTCGAGGTAGCGGGTGGCGGGTGAGGCGAGGGCCGCGTGCAGCGCCGCGCTGATGCTGATGAGGCTCTCGTCCATGCAGCCCCACATCAGCTCGAGGCCAGCGGCCTCGGCGATGGTCGCGATGCGTAGTCCCGCATGCACGCCACCGCATTTCATGAGCTTTATGTTCAAGATGCCGCAAGGCCGGGGTGGTTCGAGCAGGCGCACGGCGTCCCGTTCCTCGAGCAGACTCTCGTCGGCGGCGATGCGTTTGCGCACGGCGTCCGGCAGCGCGCCCAACGAATAGAATCCTGCCACCGGCACCGGCTGCTCCATGAACTCGATGTCCAGATCCCGGGTGGCGTCGACGAAGCGCATGATGGCGTCGGGCTCGTAGCCCTGATTGGCGTCCACGCGCAAGGTGATCTCCCCGCCGCAGGAGCGGCGGAGTGCCCGCAGGCGCTCGATGTCCTCGTCCATGGAATGGCCCAGCTTGACTTTGAGCACCCGGAAGCCGCGCTCGAGATACTCCCGGGCCTCGCGCAGCGTTTCGTCGACCGATTTGATACCGATGGTGATGGAAGTGGGGAGGGACTCGTGCGCGCGCCCCAGCATCTCCACGAGCGGGAGCCCCAGATACTGCGCGAGCAGGTCGTGCAGCGCCATGTCCAGGGCCGCCCGCGCCGCCGGTGCGTGCGGCATGCGGCGCCCGAGCTCGCGGCAATGCACTGGCAGGGCCCGCACGTCCGCGCCTACGAGCCATGCGAGTTGGTCCTCGCGTAGAGCTTCGCCGCAGGCTTCGGGCGTCTCGCCGGTGACGTGCGGCTCGGGCGACGCGGCCCCGAGCCCGACGCATCCGCGGTCTGAGCGCAGCGCTACGATGAAGTTCTGCACCGAGTCGACCGATCGGAAGGCGATCGCGTACGGCCGCGTCAGCTCGAAGTGCTCAACCCGAGTGTGTACCGAGGCGATTTTCACGAGCAACCCTCAGCATTGAATTGCTTCTTCGTGATCTTCGTGCCCTTCGTGGTGAAATTTCTCTTATCGGCGTTCTTCGGCGATGAACCGCTGCACGATGGGCACGAGTCGATCGACACCTTCCTCCAGGGGGCGCACCACCGGGATGTCGAGTCGGGCTTCGATCTCGCGCTGTTCACGAGCAAGCTGCTCCGGGTCCATGCCCTCGCGCTGAATCGTGATGGCCAGGGTGTGTGCGCCGTAAAGACCGACGAGCTGCACCTCCTGCTCGATGGGCGGAATGCGAAAGCCTTTTTCGGCGTATCCTTCGAAGAACTCGCGAGCCGGCGCGTGCTGCAGGATCACCCCTCGTGCCTCGCCGGAGACCAGGAATTCCGCGCCGCACGGGCCGCTGGGATTGCGCAGCGACGACTGGCCTTCGATGAGGATGACGTCGGGGTTGACTTCCCGATCGCAGCGCACGATCGCGTGCTCGAGCTCCCCGCACACGAAATCGTTGACCACCGAGTCGAGCACGAAACCATAGCGCGCTCCCTGCATCCAGCCGGTCTGTCCGGTGTAAATCATCTCCGCCCGGATGCCCGCACGGTTCAGCGCATCCAGCACAAAGCGCGTGGTCGTTCGCTTGCCGAGCGCGCAGTCGGTGCCGAGCACTGCAATGCGCGGGGCGTGGACCGTGCGGATCTCCCCGGTCCAGAAACGCAGCTCCTGCCTCGGGCGCGGCCGGCGCAGGTCGATGAGCTGTACGCCCCGATCGCGCGCGGCCGATGCGACGTCCGGATCGTCCGCCGCGAAGTCGTGCAGGCCGTTCACCACGGAGAGACCGGCGCGCGCGGCCTCGACAAGCCAGCGCCGCAGCTCCGGGGTGAACCGCCCGCCATGGGTGGCCACGCCGACCACGCAGTAGTGTGGACGTTCCTGGGAGCATTCGATGGCTTCTGAGATGGAATTCACGACCGGGATGTTGCGGTGAGCGCCGTCCAGGAGCACGCCGGCATCGTTTCCGGCCGACTCCGGATCCACGACGGCGGTCACGCGGAAGCGGTCACCGCCGCGCACCAGCCCGTGGGCGACCTTGCCGTTGTGGCTGCGATAGACCCCGTAGGCGAGAATAATGGCGGGCGAGGAAGCCATGCCGTTCCTAGGCCAAGCGGGTGTGCACTGTAGCGCGGGCGGTGACTTGCGAAGCGTTTGTTCGCCCGCCGCTTTCGCACCCGTTCGCCCTGCAGCCTGCCCCCTGGACCCGTGTTGTTCTGAATTTCTGGAAGTTCATCGAGCGGTATGTTCCCGTGGAAGCGGTCTCGGAGTCCGAACCATTCTTTGAATTTCGCTCTTCGCGTGCCTCGTGATCTTCGTGGTTTTTCAGTTGGATTTGAAGGGCCTCGCCATCTCAAGGTTTGCGCTCATGCCGCTCGGTCCCGCGTTGCGTGAAACTCCACCTCGGGCCAGCGTTCCGCGGCCAGCTCGAGGTTGACACGGGAGGGCGCGATGTAGACCAGCGCATCGCCGTGGTCCCGCGCGAGATGCTGGTGCGCTTTGCGCTGGAATTCCTCGAAGCGCCTCGGATCGGCGCAGCGCACCCAACGTGCGGTGGCCACACCCGCGCGCTCGAACACGCAGTCCACCCCGTATTCGGTGTGCAGACGATGCGCCACGACGTCGAACTGCAGCGGCCCGACCGCACCGAGAATGAGCTCGTTGCCGTACAAGGGCTTGAAGAGCTGCGTGGCGCCTTCCTCGCAGAGCTGGGCCAGACCCTTTTGTAGCGCCTTGGTGCGCAGGGGATCGCGCAACACGGCGCGGCGAAAGATCTCTGGGGCGAAGTTCGGGATGCCGACGAACTGAAGATCCTCGCCCTGGGTGAAGGTATCACCGATGTTGATGGTGCCGTGGTTGTGCAGGCCGATGATATCCCCCGCGTACGCCGTGTCGACGTGCTCGCGCTCCGCCGCCATGAAGGTGACGGCGTCGGGCACCTTGATGTCGCGCGCCAATCGCACAAGCCGAAGCTTCATGCCCTTCTCGAACTTTCCCGAGCAGATGCGCGCGAAAGCGATGCGGTCACGATGCGCCGGGTCCATGTTCGCCTGGACCTTGAACACGAAGCCCGTGAACTTGGACTCCGTCGCGGAGACCTCGCGCGTGGTCGTGGCGCGCACCGTCGGGGCGGGCGCATAGGCGACGAAGGCGTCCATCAGCTCGCGCACGCCGAAGTTGATGAGTGCGGATCCGAAGAACACCGGCGTCAGCCGCGCCGCCAGGTACGCCTCCTCGTCGAAGGCATGGCTCGCGCCGTGCACCAGCTCGATCTCTTCGCGCAGCGATTGCGCGCGCGAGCCCAAGACCGCGTCGGCCTCGGCGCTGTGGAGGCCTTCTACGCTGCGGGTCTGGCCGGCACGGCCCCGAGCGGTCGGCTCGTAGAGATAAATGCGGTCTTCGAGCACGTGATACACGCCGCGCAGCTCCCGGCCCATACCGATGGGCCAGGTGACGGGGGCGCACGCGATGCCGAGCACCCGCTCGACCTCGTCGAGCAGCTCCACCGGGTCGCGCCCTTCGCGGTCCAGCTTGTTGATGAAGGTCATGATGGGCGTGTCGCGCAGCCGGCACACTTCCATCAGCTTGATGGTCCGCGCCTCCACGCCCTTGGCGGCGTCGATCACCATGAGCGCGGAGTCGACGGCGGTCAGCGTGCGGTAGGTGTCCTCGGAGAAGTCCTCGTGGCCGGGCGTGTCCAGCAGGTTCACGATCCGATCGCGGTACGGGAACTGCATGACCGATGACGTGACCGAAATGCCCCGTTCGCGTTCGAGCGCCATCCAGTCGGAAGTAGCGCGGCGACGGGATTTGCGACCCTTCACGGTGCCCGCCATCTGGATGGCGCCCCCGAAGAGCAGGAACTTCTCGGTCAAGGTGGTCTTGCCGGCGTCGGGATGCGAGATGATCGCGAACGTCCGCCGGCGGCTGATCTCGTGATGCAGTGACATCGTGCGGCTCGGATGCAAGCAAAAACGTAGTAACGTAGTAACGAAAAGTAGTAGTCGAAAAAACCGACCCGATTACCCACGAAACAGGTATCGCCCCGCCGCCCCCGGCAGGGCTGACGTTCCGAAGTAATCGGAAAAACCAATTAGTTTACATGATGCCGCGGCGCGCGGGAGCCTGCTGCGTGCGACCTGAAGAGCCGCAGTAGAGCCACCGACTTGCCCGGTATTCTGCGACGAACCGCAAAAAGGGGGCCCGATCGTCAGCGCCGCGGTATCGGGCGGCGGGAAGCGCGGCGGTCGTAGTCCACGTCGAAGAGCTCCGCCAGCCCTTCCATCATGGTGCCCCCGAGCTGCTCCGGGTCCACCAGGGTCACGGCGCGGCGGTAATAGCGGTTGACGTCGTGTCCGATGCCGATGGCCAGCAGCTCCACCGGGCTACGACTCTCCACGTAGTCGATCACTTCGCGCAGGTGGCGGTCGAGATAATTGCTGGAGTTGACCGAGAGGGTGGAATCGTCCACCGGCGCCCCGTCGCTGATCACCATGAGAATGCGCCGGTGCTCGGGCCGGGCGATCAGCCGGTGATGCGCCCAGAGCAGCGCCTCGCCGTCGATGTTCTCCTTGAGCAATCCCTCGCGCAGCATGAGGCCGAGGTTCTTGCGCGCCCGCCGCCACGGCGCGTCCGCGGACTTGTAGACGATGTGGCGCAGGTCGTTGAGGCGTCCGGGATGGGGAGGCTTGCCTTGCGCCGTCCAGCGCTCGCGGGACTGCCCGCCCTTCCACGCGCGCGTGGTGAAGCCGAGGATCTCGGTGCGCACGCCGCAACGCTCGAGCGTATGCGCGAGAATGTCGGCGCTCATGGCGGCGATGGTGATGGGGCGACCGCGCATGGACCCTGAATTGTCGAGCAGGAGCGTAACCACCGTGTCGCGGAACTCGGCCTCGGTCTCGCGCTTGAAGGAGAGGCTGTGGGTGGGGTTCACGACAACCCGCGCCAGGCGCGCGGTGTCCAGAATGCCCTCCTCCAGATCGAACTCCCATCCCCTGACCTGCTGGGCCAGCAGCCGTCGCTGGAGGCGGTTGGCGAGCCGGGCGACGACGCTTTGCAGGTGCGACACCTGGCGGTCGAGGTGGTGGCGCAGACGCGTCAGCTCCTCCGCATCGCACAGCTCGCTTGCGGACACGACCTCATCGAACTCGGTCAGGTACGCCCGATACGGAGCCCTGTTCGGTGCGTGTCGCGGGTCGGGTACGAATCGCCGATGCACGGCGCTCGCCTCCGGGCTGTCCATCCCCGCCTCGGTGGCGCTGGCGGCAGCCGCCGGCTCCCGTGTCTCGTCGGATTCCGGCGCTTCCAGGCGCCGGGCGTCCAGGGTCTCGGCATGGGCGGATTGCGCGGAGACGCCTCCTTCGCCGTGGCGCTGCTGCGCGTCCTCGCCGGCATCCCCTTCCTGCTCGGCGCCGTCCTCCGCGCCCCGGTCGTCCTCTTCCTCCGGTTGTTCCTCGAGGAGTCCGAGCGCGAGCAGCAGATCGCGGCAGGCATCGGCGAAGGCGCTCTGATCGTGCATGTCGCGGGCGAGGTTGCTCAAGGCGGGCCGGATCCTTCGTTCCAGGTACGGACGCCACATGTCGACCATCCTGCGGGCGGAAGGCGGCGGTGTTTCGCGTGTCATCGCCTCACGCGCGAGGAATCGGATCACCTCGGAGAGTGGGGCGTGATCGCGCTCGGTGAGCTGGGAGAAGCCCCGCGCGCGGCAGCGGTTTTCGAGGGCGCCGGCGAGATTCTCCCGTACACCGGTCATGCGCTCGGCGCCGATGGCCTCGCAGCGCGCCTGCTCGATGGCGTCGAAAACCTCCCGCGCCAGGCGGTGTCCCGGACGTCGGGTACGATGCAGGTTGGCGTCGTGGTGGCGGATGCGCAGCGCCATGGCGTCTGCCTCCCCTCGAACCTGCGTGACCTCTTCGTAGCGGAGCTCGTTCGAAGGGATGGGGAGGCGTGCAGTATGGCCCACGAGCGCCACGGGGCCGTGTCCGAAACGCACATCCAGCTCGCGCCGCTCGGCGAGGGCGCGGGTGGCGGCGGCGGTGATCCGCCGGAACGCTTCCACTCGGGTGTCTTTGCGGCGCATGGTTGCTCGATGGTGCCCCGAACGACCGGGCTCAGGCGAGCGTCGGCCGCACTCGCGTCTCCATCAGCTCGCTCCCGAAGCAGCGCTGATAGTATTCCGCGACGATGGGGCGCTCGGTCTCGTCGCACTTGTTCAGGAACGTGACCCGGAACGCGAACGCGAGGTCCTTGAACAACAGCGCATTCTCGCCCCAGGTGATGACCGTGCGCGGGCTCATTACGGTGGAGACGTCGCCGGTGACGAAGCCCGAGCGCGTGAGGTCAGCCAGCGCCACCATGGCATTAACCCGCTCGCGACCCTCCTCGGTGTCGTACTCGGGCAGCTTCGCGAGCACGATATCCACCTCCGCGTCGTGCTCCAGGTAGTTGAGGGTGGCGACGATGTTCCAGCGGTCCATCTGCCCCTGGTTGATCTGCTGGGTGCCGTGGTAGAGGCCCGTGGTGTCGCCCAGGCCCACGGTGTTCGCGGTTGCAAACAGCCGGAACGAGGGGTGCGGGCGCAAGACCCGGGACTGATCGAGCAGGGTGAGCCGCCCCTCCGCCTCCAGCACGCGTTGGATGACGAACATGACGTCCGCGCGTCCCGCATCGTACTCGTCGAACACGAGAGCCGTCGGGGACTGAAACGCCCAGGGCAGAATGCCCTCCCTGAACTCTGTCACCTGCTGGCCGTCGCGCAGAACGATGGCGTCGCGCCCGACCAGATCCACGCGGCTGATGTGGCTGTCGAGGTTTACGCGCACGCACGCCCAGTTCAGCCGGGCCGCCACCTGCTCGATGTGTGTCGATTTGCCGGTGCCGTGGTAGCCCTGTATCAGCACCCGTCGGTTGTAAGCAAAGCCCGCAAGGATGGCCAAAGTGGTGTCATGATCGAAGCGGTAGGCATCATCCACCGGGGGGACGTGCTCGGTCGGTTGGCTGAACGCCGGGACCTGCAGGTCGCTCTCGATGCCGAAGGTCTGCTGTATCGACACCGTGATGTCTGGCAAGCCATCGTTCGGGTGCCTGATCTCCCTCGGTTCGATTCTCTCCATCATGTTCGTGAACTCCGGCCTCGGGGCGCTGTGCGGGACATTTTAACCCAAGGGTTCCGGAAGTCCTGTTCGGCATCCCGGTAGGTATCTTCACGCACCGTAGAGTGAACGATGCACCGGAGGTTGCGGTTAAAATGCCATCGAGGGTGGGTTTGTTCTGGCTCGCCGCACCGCTCACGGATTCTGGGAGGATCACGAGATGGAATGGAACGATCAAGTGCAGAAAATGATGCAGTCCTGGACGGAGACCCAGCAGAAGATGTGGTCTAACTGGCTCCAGAGCATCGAGCAGCTCGGAAAGGCGCCCGGCGCCGACCTCTGGGACAAGACGGTCGATACCTGGCAGCAGTCGGTCAACAAGACCCTGGAGGCACAGGCGGAGTGGACCGAGGCCTGGGCCGCTCGTTTCGGCGAGATCGAGGGGGCCCCAAAGGAGGTGAACGACTGGGCCAAGGAGGGGCAGGCGATGATGCGCCGCTGGAACGAGGCGCAGCGCGAGCTGTGGGACCAGTGGTTCGACGTGGTGAGAAAGGCCCGTCCCGAAGGGGCGCTCGGTCAGAAGGGCAGCGGTGACGACATCATTCGCGCCTGGCAGGACACCGCCCGCAAGGCCATGCAGACCCAGATGCAGTGGGCCACGGCATGGACGGGTCGCGGCAAGAGCGCGCCCAAGAAAGGCGAGCGCTCCGCGCAGCGCAGCACGCAGTGAGGGTGCGCGGGACAGAGCGAACGAAAATCAGTCCGCATCCCTAGCGCCTTTGTGATGTCCAGGGCACGGCAGCGTGCCCTTTTTTTCTCGGCGACGGCCGGTCTGCGGGGCGCCGGGGCACGCGCCGCTGCGTGGGTAGCCGCTAAAGCGGGCTGAGCCGCGGGCGAAGCCCACCGCTGAAGCCACATTCTCGCCCTCGCGTGGGAGGAATTTCACCGCTTCGCGGACCTGGCATCGGCCGGCTGGTATCGCGCAATCAGCTGAGGCAGAATGCGCGCTGCGCCGACGGTCGTACGTCTAAAGAAAGGCTCGGGAGTTGTCGATCTACGGGCTGGTGCCGGCCCCGGCCGCGGAGGGGAGCGGAGTTCAGCGCGGGGCATTTACCCCAGAGAGCAACCACGAGAGAGGACTTCGCTCTTGCGACACACGATGCGCGCGGCGCTCTTGCTTTGGCTCTTCGTGGTGCTCCTGCTCGCGTCCCCCTTCCGGTCCCCGCAAGCCGATGAGCTGTTTCCGGAGCCGCCGCTACTGCGCTCCGCGGTCACGTTCTGGAAACGCATCTACACCGAGGTCGACACCGACGGCGGACTGTTACACGACGCCCGTCATCTGGGCGTCGTCTACGAGAGCATCGGCTTCGATTCCGAAAGCCGTCGGGCGCGCCGGCGGCTGATCAACAAGCGCAAGGCACATTGGCGTGCCGTCTTGCAGCGACTGGCTGGCGGTGCTTCGCCCAGCGATGCGCGGGAGCGTGCGGTGGTCGAGAGCCTGGCCTCGGAGCTCGGTCATACCCCGACCGCGCGTGACTATCGCCACGCCATGCGCCGGCTGCGTTTTCAGCTCGGACAGCGTAACAGGTTTCGCGCGGGCCTCATCCGATCCAGCGCGTACGAGGCGCGGATGCACGCCGTATTCGCCGGGTTGGGGTTGCCGGAGGACCTCGCTCACCTGCCCCACGTGGAATCTTCGTTTCACCCCCGCGCGTACTCGAAATACGGTGCCGCCGGCATCTGGCAGTTCATCCGCTCGACGGGCCGGAGGTACCTGAAGATCGACTACGTCGTGGACGAACGTCTGGATCCGATGCGCGCCACCCGCGCTGCGGCGGAGCTCCTGCGCCGCAACTATGAGCGACTCGGCACGTGGCCGCTCGCCATTACCGCATATAACCACGGCGCGGCGGGCATGGAGCGCGCGAAGCGCGTGCTCGGCACCGATGATATCGGGGTGATCGTGGAGAAGTATCAGAGCCGGATCTTTGGCTTCGCCTCGCGCAACTTCTACGCTCAGTTCCTCGCTGCGCGCGAGATCGTTCACGACTACCGCCGGTACTTCGGTGACCTAGAGCGCGACACGCCGGAGGCCGTCGAGCGCGTGACGCTGCCCTTCTACGCGGACATCAACGATCTCGAGCGCTATCTCCGCGTCGACCGGAAGGTCGTGGCCCACTACAACCCGGCGTTGCGCCCGCCGGTGTTTCGTGGCTTCAAGCGCCTCCCCGCCGGTTACGTGTTGCGTCTGCCCAAAGGCACCGTGGGGCCGGATGCAAGGAGCTGGCTCGCCGCCATTCCCGAGGATCGGCGCTACGACGAGCAGGCGGCGAGCCGCTTCCACACCGTGAGGCGCGGAGAGACTCTGAGCCGGATCGCGCAGATACACAACACCAGCGTCTCCACCATCGCGACCCTCAACAATCTGCGCAGCGCCCATCGCATCTATCCCGGGCAGGTGCTCGAGCTTCTGGCCCCCGAGCAGGAGCATGGGACGTCGAGCGCAACGACGGTGGCGTCCGCCGCTCGTGCGGCGACGTCGACGGCGGGCACGCCGGAGCCCGGCAGCACGTACAGCGTCCGCCGCGGGGACACCTTGAGCGACATCGCCCGGCGCCACGGTACGACCGTGTCGCGTCTCGTCGCGCTCAACAACCTCGGCTCGCGCCACCGCATCTTTCCGGGTCAGAGCCTGCAAGTGGGGCCGCCGCCCGAGGCGAAGCCGGTTCGGGTGGCCGCCGCCACGCCAGAGCCACCCGAGGCGGCAGCGAGCGCCGGGGAGCGGGGGAGCGGCGTCACGGATGGGACCGAGGTGGACGGCGAGGAGCGGCCCGCCGACACCATGGCGAGCGCCGAGGGCGAAGAACTCCTTGCCGCATACGAGATCAGGGACGGCGACACGCTCGAGGACATCGCCGAACGGCACGATACGACGGTCCCCGAGATCGTGGCCCGGAACGCCTTGGACCGCTGGATCTACCCGGGGCAGCAGCTCCGGCTACCGGCCGGGGCGGGCACCGTGGACCCCCTGGCTGCCGCGCCGGCTGCCGAAACCGCGCCGGTGGCGACCCTTCCCGAAGGGGACACGGCACAGTACACCCTCGCGGTCCCCGCGCGGGCGAGCGATTCGCGCTGGCGCCGCATCGATGGCAAGTGGATCGTGGTCGACGCCGAGGAGACGCTGGGCCACTATGCGGACTGGCTGCAGATCCCCACGCAGCGACTGCGTAACCTCAACGGTCTGCCCTTCGGGCGCCCGGTGCGTATGGGGCGGCGCCTGCGCCTGGACTTCTCGCGGGTGTCGCCGGAGACCTTCCACGAGCGGCGCCTCGCCTACCACAAGGCCATCGAGGAGGATTTCCTCGGCAGCTACCGCATCACCGGCGTCACGGATCACACTCTGCGGCGGGGGGAGAACCTGTGGGAGCTCTCCTTCCAGGTGTACGAGGTGCCGCCGTGGCTGCTTTACCGCTTCAATCCGGACACGGATCTCACGCACCTGAGACCGGGGACCCGCCTCACCATCCCCGTCATCGAGCCCCAGGCCACGTCCTGAGCGATCCCCGGAAGTTGGCCCCTCGTTCCCGTGTCCTCGGCGGCCGTTGGAGACGCCGGCCGGTCCTAAAGGTTTCGAGGTGATTGTCGATGGTTGTATGGGCAGCCTCGTTCCGCGCGGGGGGATCCGCGCGAGGAGAGAACAATGCTGGTCCGAGTGGTCGTAGTGGTAGCGAGTTTGGCGTGTTCTGCTCAGTCGGTTGCGGAGGACGTATCCTCGGATGCGACCGCGCCGCAGCCACCGTCCGCAGCGGCCCCCAACGGGGGGGCGCTGGACGCGACTGCGAATGCCGGGGCGGATGCGCGGGTAGAAACCGCGCCGGCGTCGCAGCCGGGGGAGTTCACCACGTCGGATCGGGTCGGGAAGCCGGTCTCGTTCGGGCGGCAGCCGGAGCGGGCGCTCCCCATGCCGGCGGTCGCCACGGACTCACCCCAACAGCCCGACGATGTGGCCCAGCAGGACCCGTTGAACGCCCCCTTCTGGGTATTCCTGCTCTGGTACATGGGGTCCCGTTGATTGTCGCCGCGTAACGTCGGCGCGCGCTGCGGCGCGCCGACGCACGCAGGCGTGCGCGAGTCATACGAGAGAGACCGAATGATGCGACTCTCCCATCAGGTCTGGCATCTCGGCGCCGTGCTACTGCTGCTCACGGCGCTCTTTCCGGTTGTGGTCCAAGCCGAAACGAAAGAAGCGCCCAAAGCGGTCATCGAGCAGGCGACGGAAGACCTGTTGGTGTCTATGCGCGGGAATCTCGACGCGATCAAATCCGACATGAGCCTCGCGTATCGGATCGCCGAGGACACGGTGCTGCCGCATCTCGATTTTGCGCGCATCGCGCGCTGGGTCCTGGGTAAGCATTGGCGCACGGCGACGCGGGAGCAGAGGCGGGAGTTCATCGATCAGTTCCAGGAGTTTCTCACCCGCACCTATGTCACCATGATGGTCGAGTTCTGCGACCAGATCGCTGCGCAATCCGGCGCCGGCGTCTCATACCCGAGCGTGCGCCAGAGCGACGACGACAAGCGCGCCATGGTGCGTTCGGTCATCGAGCTCGCCTCGGGCGAAGAGATTCAGGTGGATTACCGGATGTACCGCTCGCGGGTGGACTGGAAGGTCTACGACGTGGTCGTGGGCGGCGTCAGCCTCGCCGCCACCTACCGCACGTCTTTCAGCCAGCGCATCGACCGTAACGGCTTCGACGGTTTGCTCACCTACCTCGCCTCCAAAGCCGGGCACTGAGTAACGCATCCAAGGCCTCACTCAGGCTTCTTGCCATGAGGTCGGCAACGGCCGGCTCGGGGTGGATCGGGCTCCGGCGCGCGCACCGCTTCGGTAGCTCATAGGGCGGGCCAAGCCGAAGGCGAAGCCCACCCTACGTCCGCTCCCGCTGGCCGCCCTACCGGCTTGCGGCCGAACCCTTTATCCTTCCGAGCCTGCACTTCCACTATTCGGGCTCCGAGTGCTCCATGGACGAAGGCAGCGCGCGGTGAAGCGCCTCTGCGGCTTCCTCGTTGCCGGCGCGGGCCTCCTGCTGGGAGGCTGCGACCTTTCGTGGGAGGCGTGGTGGCCGTGGGCAGAGAGCGAGCACGAGGGGACCATCGAGCTCTCGGGCATCGTGGAGGCGCGGGAGGTCGATCTCGCGTTTCAGGTAACGGGCCGGATTCAGACGCTGTACGTGGACGAGGGCGAGACGGCGAGCGCCGAGCAGGTCGTCGCCGTGCTCGATCCGCGCGACTACGAGTTCGCGCTGGCCCGGGCGCAAGCCGAAGCCGAGGCGGCCAAGGCGAACCTGGCGGCGCTCGAAGCGGGCACTCGCAGCCAGGAGATCCAGGCCGCCCGGGCGACGCTCGAGAAGGCCAAGGCGGAGCGCGCCTTCGCACGGGCCGAGGTGCGCCGCGTGGACACCCTGGTGGAGCGCCAGCTCGCGCCGCGGGACCAGCTCGATTCGCTGCAGCGCCAGCTCGATGTGGCGCGCGCCGGGGTAAAAGAGGCCGAACAGCGCCTGGCGCTGCTGGTCGAGGGGCCGCGCAAGGAGGACATCGAGCGCGCCAGAGCCGAGTACGAGGCACGGCGGGCGGCGGTGCTCGTGGCCCGGCAGAATCTCGACTACACCATCCTGCGCAGCAGGGCGGACGGGGTCATCAGCGTGCGCCTGGCGGAGGAAGGCGAGGTAGCGCAGGCCGGGCAGCCGGTGCTGCGGCTGGCCCGCCTCACGCAACCCTGGGTGCGCGCCTATCTGCCGGAGACGGCGCTCGCGCGGGTGCGCCTCGGGCAGGCGGCGCGCGTGCGCGTGGACGGGCTCCCGGACAGGGTGTTCGAGGCCAGATTGAGCTTCATCTCGCCCGAAGCCGAGTTCACGCCGAAGACGGTGGAGACCCGCGAGCTGCGCGTGGACCTGGTCTACCGGATCAAGGCGGATGTGGATAACCCCGACGGCTTGCTGAAGATAGGCATGCCGGCGGACGTGATTCTCGAGACGGTGGCTCCATGACTCCGCCGATCATCGCGGTCACCGATCTGCACTTCGCCTACGGTGAGACGGCGGTGCTCGCGGGGCTGGAATTCAGCGTGGCAGCGGGCGAGATCTTCGGCGTGGTCGGCGCCGATGGGGCGGGCAAGACCACGCTTCTGCGCATCGCGGTGGGACAGCTTTCGCCGACGCGGGGCGCGGCGCGCGTGCTCGGCCGGCCCGCGAGCGCGCCGGAGCTACGCGACGAGCTTGCGTACATGCCCCAGGGATTCGGGCTCTACCCCGACCTCTCGGTGGCGGAGAATCTGCAACTCTTCGCCGACCTACACGGGCTCGCACCGGCCTCGGCACGGCGTGCGGCGTCGAGTCTCCTCGCGCGCACGGGGCTCGAGGGCTTCGAGGCCCGCCGGGCCGGACAGCTCTCGGGCGGCATGATGCAGAAGCTGGCTCTGGCCTGCGCGCTGGTGAGCGGCCCCAGAGTCATGTTCCTCGACGAGCCCACGACGGGCGTCGATCCCCTCTCCCGGCGCGCGTTCTGGCAGCTCCTCGAAGGCGTGCGGGCAGAGGGCGTCGCCATCCTCTATGCCACGGCCAACATGGACGAGGCGGAGCGGTGCGACAGGGTGGGGGTGCTCGAGGATGGCCGCTTCGCGCGTCAGGGCACGCCGCTGGCGCTCGCCGAAGTGTCCGAGGCCGCGCTGCTCGACGTGGCCGGCTCCGATGCGCGTCGTCGGCGCGGCGCACTGCGCGAGCTCCCCGGGGTGGAGCTCGTGTTTCCCGTGGGCGCGCGTCTGCACGTGTGGCTCGAAACCGGCGTCTGCGTCCGCGAATTCCAATCCATCCTCGGCGAGCGATTTCCCGAGCTCAGCGCCGAAGCCATCCCGCCGAGCCTGCAAGACACCACCCTGCGGGCGCTGCATCGCGCCCGCCGCTCGCCGGCATGAGCGCCCTCGAGGCTTCGGCGACGCCCGGAGAGCCCGTCATCGAGGCCCGCGGGCTGGTGCGTCATTTCGGGCGATTCGTGGCGGTGGACGACGTCGACGTCACCGTGGCGGCGGGAGAGGTCTTCGGGTTGCTCGGCGCCAACGGCGCGGGCAAGACGACGATCATCCGCATGCTGTGCGGGTTGCTGCCGCCCACGGCGGGCGACATCCGGGTGGCGGGCATCGACATGGTGCGCCATGCACGCCGGGCCCGCGCCCGCATCGGTTACGTGGCGCAGAGATTCGCCCTCTACGGCGAGCTCAGCGTGCGCGAGAACCTCGTGCTCCAGGCGGGCTTGTTCGGTCTCCACGGGAAGCGCCGCGGCGAGCGCCTGGAGCGGGTGCTCGAGCGCATGACGCTCACCGGGCGCGTGGATATACCCACCGGGCGGCTGCCGCTCGGCTATCAGCGTCGCCTGTCGCTGGGCGCGGCGCTGCTCCACGAGCCGGACGTGTTGTTTCTCGACGAGCCTACCTCGGGGGTCGACCCCGAGGCGCGGCAGCGCTTCTGGGAGCTCATCTATGAGCTGGCCGAGGCGGGCATCGGCATTCTGGTGACGACGCACTACATGGACGAGGCGGAGTTCTGCGACCGCTTGGCCCTGATGCACGCCGGGCGCATCGTCGAGGAGGGATCACCGTCCGAACTGGTGCAACGCCCCGACGCTTCCCCGATGTTGCGGGTCCACAGCCGCGACTCGCAGGCCTGCACCCGGGCTCTCGAAGCCTGGAGCGAGGTGAGGGAAGCCGTGCCCCACGCCGGCTGGCTCCGCGTGCGGCTCGGGGTCGGAACCGACGCCGCGGCGCTGTGCGCGCGCATCGAGGAGGCGGCGGCGCGCGGTGAGCTGCCGGTGGACCGCGTGGAGCAGGTCGCCCCCGAGCTCGAGGAGGTGTTCGTCACGGTGCTCGAGCGCAGCGCGGGAGTGTCACCGTGAGGCTTCAGCGCGTGCGCGCCGTGGCGCGCAAGGAGTGGTGGCACCTGTTGCGCGACGCCCGCAGTCTGGGCCTCATGCTGCTCATGCCTGCGATGCTTCTGTTTCTGTTCGGCTATGCGATCCGGCTGGACATCACGGAGGCGCCCATCGGCGTGGTGCAGGAGAGCACCGACGCGATCTCGAACGAGACGGTGGCGCGCTTCGATGCGAGTCGCGCCTTCGAAGTGGTCGCGCGCTATCGTGACCGCGGAGCCTTGGCCGACGCGCTACAGGCCGGCCGGATCTGGGCGGGGCTCGTGATCTCGTACGATTACCCGCGGGAGTTGCGCCGGCATCGGGCCCGCGTGCAGCTCCTGCTCGATGGAACGGATGCCAACAGCGCGCGGCTCATGCGCAACTACGCCAGCGCCATCGTGGACGATCTGGCGCGCGAGCACGGAAGGCAACCCCCGGTGCGCATCGAAGATCGACTGTGGTTCAACGAGGGGCGCGAGAGCCGGCTCGCCATTCTGCCCGGCGTGATCGCTGTGGTCATGGCGGTGGTGGGCGCGCTCATGACCTCGCTGACGGTGGCCAAGGAGATGGAGCTCGGCAACCTGATCATGTTGCGAACCACGCCCCTCACCCGCCGGGAGTTCCTGGCCGGCAAGCTCATTCCCTACTTCGTGATCGGGATGGTCGATCTGGCGATCGCCGTCGCCGCGACCGTGTACCTGTTCGATGTTCCGCTGCGCGGCTCGTTGCTCGAGCTGGGATTGGTGTCCGCGTTGTTCCTGGTGGTGGTGATGCTTCAGGGAGCCCTGATCTCGATCACCGCAGGCCAGCAGGTCCTCGCCAGCCAGATGGCGTTGGTCAGCACCTTCCTGCCCGCTTTTCTGCTCTCGGGCTTCATCTTCGCCATCGAGAACATGCCCGTCGTGCTGCAATACCTGACTCTCGCCGTACCGGCGCGCTACTACGTGGCGTTGTCCAAGGCGATATTCCTCAAGGGCGCGTCGCCGTTGCTTCTGTGGACGCAGGTAATTGCGCTCGCGATCATCGCGCTGCTGCTGGGCGCTCTGGTGATTAAGCGCGCGCGCAGGCTCGGGCTGCTCGAGTGAGGCGATGAGCGCCCTCTTCGTGACCGTAATTCGCTTGCAGGCACTCCTCGCCAAGGAGTTCCGTCAGCTCCTTCGCGATCCACGGATGCGTTTCTTCGTGATCGTGCCCCCATTGGTGCAGCTCGTGGTATTCGGCTTCGCCGCGACCTTCGATGTGCGCGCGGCCGACATCGGCGTGGTAGACACCGCGCGCACGCAGGAGACGCGCGAGCTGGTGGCCGCCATCGCCGCCGGCGGGCGCTACCGCGCGGGACAGTACGCGGATATGAGGAGCGCAGCGGTGGGCATGCAGCGCGGCGACATACGCGCCATCGTGCACTTCGACACGGACTTCGAGGACGAGCGCGCGGTGCAGCTCGTGGCCGACGGCTCGGACTCGAACAGCGCGCAGCTCGTGCTCGGTCAGCTCATCGGCTACATTCGCGAGCACGAACGTATCAGCACCGGGTTCAGGCCCGCGGTCGAGCTCGAGGAGCGCGCCTGGTACAACCCGAATCTCGATGATCGGCAGTATTTCGTCCCCGGCATCATCGCCAACGTGGTGCTGATCGCGACGCTCACCCTGGCCGCCATGACCGTGGTGCGCGAGCGCGAGCTGGGCACCCTGGAGCGGCTCATGGTGACCCCCATCGGGCGCCTGGAGTTTCTCGTCGGCAAACTGGTCCCGGTGGCGTGCGTGGGCCTGTTCGACGTGGTCCTGGTGAGCGCCATCGCCGTGTTCGGCCTCGATGTGCCTTTTCGAGGCAGCTTCGCCGCGCTCATGGCTGGCAGCGTGCTGTTCCTCATGAGCACCCTGGGACTGGGACTCCTCATCTCGAGCTACAGCACCACGCAGCAGCAAGCCGTGCTGCTCGCGGTCTTCTTCATCATGCCCGCCGTTCTGCTCTCGGGCTTCGCCTTTCCCATCGCCAACATGCCCGAGACCGTGCAGATCGTCACGTACCTGGATCCGCTGCGCTACTTCCTGGTGGTCATCCGTGACGTCTTTCTGAAGGGCGCCGGGGTGGGGGAGCATCTGCGCGAGTACGCGATGATGGCGCTGCTCGGCGGGGCCGCGCTCGGCCTGAGCAGTCTGCGCGTGCGCTGAGCACGGAAAAAGCGACATTCGGGTCGCTGGTGACCCACAAAACACAGGCATCGCCTTGCGGGGCGCGGAGCCCTTGCTCTGGGTTCCGAGGCTCCGCGTATCTCGGCGCGCGGGTCGGGCCTCGCGATTCATGTCTCAACGCTCGGAGCGGGCCGTCCCTGGCCCGCTCCCTTCGGGCTTATCCGACCCGCGCGCCGCGCTCCGCCAGTCACCCCTCTCAAGCCCTCCGCGCCCCGCCCAGGGGGCTGAGGCGGATGGGTCATCGGCAACCCGAATCTCGCCTTTTTCATCCCGCGGGCCGGTGGGACATGCAGGCTAGACGTCGGCCCACATGCGCATCAGGTTGGCGACGCTCTTGCTCAGCAGGTCGAACTCGGTGCTCTTCCCTTCACGCTCGTACAGGGTCCGCCGCACGGTGTCCAGATCGAAGAGCAGCTCGCGCCGCGCCGGGTCGCGCACCAGGCTCTGCACCCACGCCACGGCGGCGAGTCGTGTTCCGCGCGTCACCGGCTCCACCCGATGCAAGGTGGTAGCCGGGTAGAGCACCAGGCTGCCGGCGTCCAGCTTGTAGCTCTGCTGCCCGCCCGTCGATTCGATCACCAGGGATCCGCCCCGGTAGGTCTCCGGATCGCTCAGAAAGAGCGTGAGCGCGATGTCCGTGCGCAGCCGCCGCTCCCCGGCCCCCATCAGGGCGTCGTCCACGTGCGGGCCGTACTCCATCCCGGGCTCGTAGCGGCTGAACAAGATGGGACTCAGTGCCCGCGGGCGGGCCGCGAGCTGGAACAGCGGGTTGCTCTCGAGAGCCTCGCGCACCTGGCCCTGGAGGCGGCCTACGCCCGGCGCGCCGCGGTCCGCCTGACGGTTGTGCTTGATCGGCTGCGCGTGCCAGCCGGCGGTGGCGCGTCCGTCCACGAACGTGGTGTGCGCGAGCTGCGCGCGCAGGCCGGCGACGTGGTCGGCGCGCAGCAGATCGGCGATGCAGATGATCATGGCATGCTGCAGGTGGCGCCCGGAGAGTGCCATGGATGTTAGTTAAAATACGAATCAGTTGCAATCGCATTCTCGCCCGAGTATGCTGAGCAGCCCGGCGAACAGACGAGAAGGGGGGATCATGGAGCGCAAGGTGAAGCTCTGGGTCGGTGTGGGAGCTTACGTCCTGGCGAGCGCGAGCCCGGCCGTGCTCCTGAGTGCGTGCGCACCCGGGTCCACAGCGCAGGTCGGCGCCTCGGCGGGCCCGTCGCGCCTCGCTGGCGCCGGCGGCGAGGGCGGCGAATCCGCGGTCTGTACCCGCATCGCCGAAGGCGGCGAGGGCGGCGAGGGTGGCGAGGGCGGTGAAGGCGGCGAGCGCGGCGCCTTGGAGGCCTTTGCCGGCGTCAGTGAGAACCAGTGCATCGTGGCCCAGCTCATGCTCATGAAAGGACACCTGCGCGCCGCCGGCGAGCTGCTGGAGACGGATCGGGCCACGGCGGCGAGCCCGCACCTGCACCACCCCGGTGAGGAGATCTACGCGTCCATCGGATACGCGCTCGAGAAATGGGGTGAGGCGTCTCTGGGCGAGGAGCTCGAGGCGCTCTCCGAGGCGATGGCCGCCGGGGCCGCGCCCGGGAGGGTACGGGTCCGTCTTCGTGACGTCGACGCCCACATCGACGCGGCAGCGGACAACGTCGAGGCGTGGCGCGTTCGCGAGCCCGGGTTCGTGCTCGCCGTCGCCGTGGTTCTTCTGAAACAGGCCGCCAACGAGTACGACGCGGCGGTGGAGGACGGCGAGTTCGTGAACGTGGAGGAGTATCAGGACGGTCGGGGTTTCGTGCTCACGAGCCGCGCGCTCGTGCAGGACATCAGCGGGCGGCTCGCGGGGCGGGACGCGGACGCCTATGTGCGGCTGGCGGGCGCGTACGACGAGCTGCTCGCAGCCTGGCCCGAAGTGGTGCCCCACGAATCCCCCCTCGAGCCCTCGCGGGTCTTCGCCGGGGTCTCACGCATCGAGTTGCTGGCGAGCCGCTTCGGCTGAGTGGTCAGGCGGGGTCTCCCCGCGGGGCACGTCCCTCTCCAGTCCGGGCCCTCCGCGCGGGCGTTCGTCGAGTGCCCGCCCGGGCTGCGGAGGCCCGTGAGCTGTTCCGGTCGCGACCTCCTTCGCTTAAGCTGATTCCTTCGAGCCGGGAGCGGGCTCGTGCGCGAATCGCGTCTCGATGCCAACGCGCCCGTCGACACGGCGCGCTGCGGCATGCGGGAGGGCAGCTTTGATGCGGGGATACACGTGGGTCTTGGTTTGCAGTCTGCTCGTCGGGTGCGCGACCTCACCGACGGGGCGTACCCAGCTCAAGCTGCTCTCGGACTCAGAGATGGCGAAGATGGGGGAGGCCGCCTATCTGGACATCAAGAAGCAAACGCCCGCGTCGACCGACCCGAAGGTGACCGGCTACGTGAGCTGTGTCTCGGACGCCATCACGCGGCAGGTTGACAGCCGCGTACGATGGGAGGTGACGGTCTTCGACAGCGACGAGGTGAACGCTTTCGCGTTGCCCGGAGGCAAGATCGGCGTCTATAAGGGTCTGCTCGGGGTCGCGGAGAACCAGCATCAGCTCGCGGCGGTCATCGGGCACGAGGTGGGGCACGTCATCGCCGACCACGGCAACGCGCGGGTCTCCGCCCAGTTCGCCACCAGCGCTGGCCTCGTGGTGGCTTCCGTGCTCGCGGGTGCGGGTGAGAGCCCGCAAAAGCAGGAGCTCTTTGCACTGCTCGGTCTGGGCGCGCAGGTGGGTATCCTGCTGCCCTACGGGCGCGCGCAGGAGACGGAGTCGGACATCTTGGGCCTCGACTACATGGCGCGCGCCGGCTTCGATCCACGCGAGAGCGTGGCGCTCTGGCGCCGGATGGCGGAGAAGGGAGGTGGTCAGCCACCCGAATTTCTTTCCACTCATCCCTCCCACGGCACGCGCATCGAGACGCTGCGAAAACACATCCCCGAAGCCGTCAAGCGTTACGAGGCCGCCCGCGCCCGGGGTGAGAACCCCCAGTGTGGACCAGCCCCCGCCGCCGGTTGAAATCAGTGAAAGATTTATTGATCTGCGGCAAGAATGATTGAAGTCGCGGTTGCCGCTATTCCGCTCCGCTCTTTAATATTTATTCAAGTATTTAGGGAACACACGTTGCAAGGAGGAGGCGGAAAATGGCAACAACAGCAGGCGATACGGACAAGTACTACGAAGACCTAAGGACCGAGGTCGACACCCTGCGCAAGGATCTGCAATCGGTCACGCAGACGTTGCGCGAGCTCGCGACCAGCGAAAGTCGCGCAGCACGGGAGCGGGTGCGCCAGAGCGCAGCCGAGGCCCAGGCCAAGGGCAAAGAGGCCGTCGAGAGCGTCGGTCCAGCCATCGCGGAACGCCCGTTCACCAGCGTCGCCACGGCGTTCGGCGTAGGGTTGATGATCGGCGCTTTGCTCAATCGACGACAATAACCGGTCCTGTTTTGGACATCTGGTCTTCGCTGCTGCGCGGCGTGGTGGCGGGTGCCCGCGGCGGTATCAGCACCACGCGCCTGTTCGTGGTCGCGAGCGGGGTGCTGGTGGCCGCGGCGGGGACGGGATTTCTCTTCGCCGCCCTGTACCTGTTTCTGCTCGAGGAGGTGGGCCCTCCGCTCGCCGCTTTAATCACCGGGCTCGTGGTGCTCGCCATCGCCGCCGTGTTGCTGGTGAGTGCGCGCCCTCAGCAGCGTACGGCCCGTCGGCCCCGGCCGCAGGCGAATCCGGAAGAGGCTCTCCTGGAGACCGTGGAGGCGGTTCGGCGCGAGATTGCGGCCCACCCCATCGACTCCGTGACGGCGGCGGTCATCGTCGGCGCCGTTCTCGGGGCCAGTCCCGGCGCGCGCCGCGCCCTCAAGGATCTCCTGCGCTGAGGGGAGACGTCCGCACAGCGGTGCATCGTCACGCGGCGCGGCGCTCACCCGATGGGTTGGCCAGCTCACGCGACGATGGCGGGGCGCCGGTGTGCCCAGGGCCGAGCGGCCTCGAGCTGGGCCGCCAAGCGGAAGAGGGTTCCCTCGTCGCCGAAACGGGCGGTGAACTGCACGCCCACGGGCAGGCCGTCGCTATTCCAGTGCAGTGGCACGGACATCGCGGGCGCGCCCGTCACGTTCGCCAACGGGGTGAAGGGAACGAAGGCCAGGGCGCGTCGAAAGCTCTTGACGAGGTCCAGGTATCCGCCTTGCAGGGTGCCGAGCGGCAGCGGCGGCTGGGCGAGCGTCGGGGTGAGCCACACGTCGTAGTCGGTCATGAAGCGCTCGAGACGCCGCGCCAATCGCTGCAAGCCTTGTAGCGAGAGCAGATAGTCGGCAGCGCTCACCCGTCGTCCCCACTCGTAGAGCGCCCACGTGAACGGCTCCATGTGCCGGCGCTTCAACCTCTGTCCGCTCTGGCGCGCGGCGGCCTCCAGCGTTTGCACGCAACCGGCGGCCCAGACCACCGTGAACCACCGCGTCGTGCGTTCGGCATCGAAGGTGGGTGCCGCCTCGACGATCTCGTGACCGAGCTCTGCGCACAACGTTGCAGCCTCGTGGGCAGCCCGGACGCAGTCCGGGTGCACGGGCTCGTCGAACGGCGCGTGCGTCGTGTGGGCGATGCGCAGGCGCCCGGGTTCGGTGCCGACCTCCTCAGCGTAGGGGCGGCTGGGCGGCGGCGCCCAGTACGGATCGCCAACGTCGGGACCAGCGGTGGCGTCGAGCAGGCGGGCGCTATCGCGCACGGAGCGTGTGAGCGCGTGCTCCACCACGAGACCGCTCATCAGATCCCCGAAGTCCGGTCCGAGCGGGTTGCGCGCACGTGTGGGCTTCAGCCCGAAGAGGCCGCAGCAGGAGGCCGGGATGCGGATGGAGCCGCCGCCGTCGTTGCCGTGGGCCATGGGCACCATGCCGGCCGCCACGGCTGCCGCCGAGCCCCCGCTGGAGCCGCCGGGCGTGCGTGTCGGATCCCAGGGATTACGCGTCGGCCCGAACAGCCTGGGCTCGGTGGTCGGGACGAGGCCGAGCTCGGGCGTGTTGGTCTTGCCGAGGATGATGAGCCCGGCGCGTTTGAGGCGAGCCACCAGCTCGCTGTCGTGATCGGGCACGAACTCTCGAAACAAGGTGGCGCCGAGCGTCATGCGCACGCCCCCGTAGGCCGCCAGCAGGTCTTTGAGGAGAAAGGGTACGCCGGCGAAGGGCCCGCTCCGTGATGACTGAGCGGCCGCTCGGGCCTGCTCGTACATGGGAGTCACGACGGCGTTGAGCTGGGGGTTCACGCGCTCGATCCGCTCGATGGCCGCCTCCACCAGCTCGAGAGGGCGGACTTCGCCGCCGCGCACGTGCTCCGCCTGGGCGGTGGCGTCGAGCTCGGCGATCTCCTCCCACTTGACCAACTCAGCGGACCTCGCGGCCGCCGCGGCGGTCGTCGCGCACGAAGCGATCGCGTGCCGGCATCTGCACCCGGGGCAGCGTGCGCGCGTCCATGATCGTGTCTTCCGAGACGATGTCGTTGCGATACAGCAGATAAGCCGCCAGCGCGTAGACCTCGTCGGCCGTCAGGGAGCCCGGCGCGTCGAAGGGCATGGCGCGGCTCAGGTAATCGTACAGGGTGGTTGCATAGGGCCAGTAGTTGCCGATGGTTCGCGCTCCGAGGAGCAGCGGATGCTTGCCGAAGGGGAAGCCCTCTCGGGGCTCGCGACCGACGAGCGGCGCGAAAGGACCTTCGCGGCCGGTGGCCCCGTGGCACTTGGCGCACCGGTCGGCGTAGATGCTCGCCCCTTCGGCCACGGTGCCGCGCCCGGGTGGCAGGCCGCGTCCGTCGGGCATGACGTCCACGTCCCAGGCTTCGATCTGCGCCTCGCTGGCGGGGCGCCCGAAGCCGAAGGTCGCAGGTGTGTCGCGATCGACGGCGGGCGGCGCTGCCTCCCCCACGCCCGTCACGGCGGCGAGCATGAGCGCGATGTAAGAACCGGCGCGGCCGAGGAGGCTTTTTCGTGCCGACGACGCTCGGGGTGCGCGCCCGCCCTGGCTTGGCCTTCGATGCCCGTGCTCCGCGTACATGTCAGGGTGCTCAGGCTCCCGTGGCGAAAAACACGCGCCCGTCGGCGCGTACGCGCCACGCGCGGATGTTGTTCGTGTGGTAGACGGTGCCCGCGCCCCGCGCCGCGACCAGCGCCTCGCGCGTCGGCTGCACGTACCCAGTCTCGTCCACCGCCCGACTCATCAGCACGGCTTCCTCACCGCGCCAGCGCCACAGATAGCGAAAGCGCGTGTGGCACTTGGGCAGAACCGGCTGCTGCAGCGCGGCCTCGGCCCAGCTCGCGCCGCCGTCCGTGCTCACGTCCACCCGTGTGACAAGACCACGCCCGCTCCACGCGAGCCCGGTGATCTCCCACCAGCCAGGCTCGCCGAGGCGCACGGGGTGTGCGGGGAAAGTGATGATGGACTTGGCGTCCATCTTGAAGCTGAAGATGCGTGCCGTGCAATCGGCCAGCGGATCCGTGTAGCGGGAGGTCTCCTCCCGCGTCATGAAGGGGCCATCGGAGATCTCGATGCGCCGGAGCCACTTCACCTGCGCGTTGCCTTCCCAGCCCGGCAGGACCAGTCGCACCGGGTAACCCTGCTCCGGACGCAGCGCCTCGCCGTTCTGGCCGTAGGCCACGAGGGCGTCCTCCCACGCTTTGGCGAGCGGGATGCTGCGTTTCATGAGGGCGGCGTCCATGGACTCCGCCAGAAACCACTCGGCGTTTGCTTTGACGCCCGTCTCCCGCAGCAGTGTGGCCAGGGGCACTCCGATCCACTCGCTGGTGCTGGTGAGCCCGTCGATCTGCTGAGGTGTCAGAGTCTCGCGCATGGCGAGACGTCCGTATCCGCGGTAGCCGTTGCCGGAGCACTCGATGAAGTAGAGCCGCGAGCGTGCCGGGAAGCGCTTGAGATCGTCGAGCGTGAAACGCAGCGGTCGCTCCACCCGGCCGTGAATGAGCAGGGCGTAGCGCGTTGGGTCGACCTCCGGCACGCCGGCGTGGTGACGCTCGAAGTGCAGATCCGAGGGGGTGATGATGCCGTGCAGATCCTGTAACGGCGTGGTGGAGGAGCCGTTGGGCGCCGCCGAGCCGACCCCGCGCCGCGGCTGCTCGAACGGCGAGCGTTCGCCCAGGGGAGTCGGCCCGCGGCCCTGGGTCCCGGGCCGCTGCGGCGGCTCCCCCGTGGAGATCGGCCGCTCCTCCGCGCTCGTCCTCCGCGGCAGGAAAGACCCCGCGGCGGCGCCGAGGGCACCCCCCAGAAGCTCCCGGCGGCCGATCCGGGGCGCCGGAGCGTCCCCCGGGGCGACGGCCGGGGGCGACTTCGCTTTGGCCATGAGTCTCCTCCCCTTGCGCTTCAGCGGCGGTGCTTCTTCGTCTACCGCCGCCCGGCATGCGTTTGGTGTACCCCGCGCGTCGTCGGGGTTCCACCGCCCGCGTCGGCTGGCGGTGCCTGCGCCTCGGGCAGTCGCAGGAGCTGCGCCGTGAGGCGCCACAGGCGCTGGGCACTCTCGCCATCGTAGGAGGTTGTCGAAGCGCGCGCGGGCCGGCAGTGGAGGAAGTAGTGCCCGCTCACGCCCTCCACCTCCGGCGAGCTCGCCAGGTAGACCGGCGTCCGCGCGCCCCGGGTCGGGCTGATGGCAAAGAGCCTGACGAGCCCGCGCAGGGGCGCGGGCAGGTCGCGGAAGATCCCGGTGGCCACGCCGCCCGGGTGCAGGCAGTTCACGCTCACACCCTTCCCTTCCAGACGTCGGGCCAGCTCGAAGGTGAACAGGTTGAGTGCGAGCTTGGAGTGGCAGTAGGCGCGCACTCCGCTGAAGCGGCGTAGCTTCTGCAAGTCACCGGTGTCCAGGCGTGCCCGTTTGTGCAGGACGGATGAGACGTTGACCACGCGGGCGGGCGCACTCGCGCGCAGGATGTCGAGCAGGCGATGCGTCAACAGGAACGGCGCCAGATAGTTGACGGCGAACGTCTCCTCGAATCCCTCGCGCGTCACCCGCCGCCTTCGGCTCAGGTTCAGCACGCCCGCGTTGTTGACGAGCACGTGCAGCGTGTCGTGCTTGCGCCGGTAGCGCTCCGCCAGACCGTTCACCTCTTCCATTACGGAGAGGTCGCCCAGCATGAGCTCCACCGTACGATTGCCCGAGCCTTCACGGATACTCTGCACGGTGCGCTCGCCGCGCTCGCGATCACGACAGACGAGCACGAGATGGGCACTCGCGCGAGCCAGGGCCAGCGCCGTCTCACGGCCGATGCCGGAGCTCGCCCCGGTGACAAGGCAGGTTTTACCGGCGAGTGACCAGGCAGCGTGCTCGGACAACGGTCGCTCCTTGAAGCCTGCTTCTCGGGCTCGAATCAGCCCGAGTAGTCGAAGAAGCCCTTGCCGCTCTTGCGGCCGAGATACCCCGCGTCGACCATCTTGGCGAGCAGCGGGCAAGGCCGGTACTTGGCGTCCCCGAACTCGGTGTGGAGCACCTGCATGACGTACAGACAGACATCGATACCGACCAGATCCGCCAGGGCCAGGGGGCCGATGGGATGGTTGGCGCCGAGCTTCATGGCGGTGTCCACCTCTTCGGCGGTGGCGAGCCCTTCGTCGAGCACGAATGCGGCCTCGTTGATCATGGGAACCAGCATGCGGTTGACGACGAAGCCGGGACGGTCTTTGACCGCGACCGGCGTCTTGCCCAGGCGCTGCGCCAGGTCGTTCACGATCTGAAAAGTTCCGTCCGAGGTCTGCAACGCACGGATGACTTCCACCAGCTTCATCACGGGCGCTGGGTTGAAAAAATGCATGCCCACGACCTGCTGCGCTCGACCGCTCGCCGCCGCCAGCCGGGTGAGCGAGAGCGAGGACGTATTGGAGGCGAGCACCGCAGCCGGTTTGCAACGGGTGTTCAGTTCCTCGAACAGCGCAAGCTTGAGGTCGATCTTCTCCGTGGCCGCCTCGATGATCACGTCGGCCTGGCCGAAGGCACCGAGGTCGGTGGTCGCCTGGATGCGCCGGAGGGCCGCCTTCTTGTCGTCGGCGGAGATCTTCTCCTTGGAGAGCATGCGCTCGAGGTTGCGCTCGATGCCGGCCATCCCCTTTTCAACAGCCTCTTGCGTTACGTCATGGAGCACCACCTCGAATCCGTTCGCGGCGCACACCTGGGCGATGCCACTGCCCATGGTGCCGGCGCCGACCACGCCTATCTGACTGATGTCCACCACAACCTCCTGTTTAGTGAAAGTCTCGTTCAGGGGATCTTCTCCCCAACACGCCGTTTAAACGGTAGTCTGGGCGCGGGACCCCTGCGCATTATAAGGAAGCACCACCGCGGCACGAGCCGGCGGCGAGCCTGCCAGGAGGAGCCGTGCCCGAATCCAGCCCGCCCATCGATGTCGGACGGCTGCGCCGGCGGTTGCTCGAGCTCGTTCGCATACCCTCGCAGACCGGGAACGAGGGCGTGGCGGTGGACCGAATCACGGCCTGGCTACGGCCCTTCTGCGACGAGGTCGAGCGCTGGAGCACGCCGGTGTCGGAGCTCGAACGCGATCCCGACTACCCCGGCCGTGAGGTCGAACGCGCGGACGTACCCGTGGTGGCCGCACGTGTGCGCGGGCGGCGCCCGGGGCGGGGCCTGCTGCTGACCGGACATGTGGACGTCGTGCCACCCGGCGACCCGGGACACTGGTACGACCTTCGCCGCAGGACCCGGGACCCGCGCGTCACCGGTCGTACGACGGCGGCAGAGGGTCGTCCTCTCGTTCTGAGTCCACCTGCCGGTCGTCTGCTAGACGCAGGCATGCGTTCGTCTCGCCGCCGAGCTCCACCAGGGCCGCCGCCACGGCGGGCGGGAAAAAGACCGCCGCGGCCACGATCCCGCCCAGCTTTCGGGCCGCCGCGAGCTTGCTCGGCGTGAAGGTGGGATCCGCGAGCGTCCCTTCGATTTTGACCGGTACCACCAGGCTCAAGGTGGCCGTCTTCGGTTTCGGGGACACCACGAGATCCAGGGCCTCGTTTCTGAGGTCGATGGTCCCTTTTCCATGCAACGTCGATGAATCGGTGTCGGCGAGCAGCAGGGTGCTTCTCGCGATGCCGTTTTCGAGCTGGAACTCGCCGGCTAGACAATTCACCGTTCCGCGCTCGGAGTGGCGCGCGAAGAGCATGCCGATGAGGCGGGTGAATCCTCCCACGAACGTATCCATCGCGGCCACCTGCGCGCGCCCTTCCTCTACGAGAACACGCACGTGACCGTCGAGACCGCCCGCGATGTCAGCGACCGAGTCGCCGCTGCCCCGCAGTGAGAGGGCGAGATCCGCCTTGCCTTCAAGGACGTCGCTGCTCGCGAGTACACGCAGGAGCTCGCCCACATCGAGTTCGCGTGCGACCATATCGGCGGACAAGCCGGGGTTCGCCCGGCGCGTATCGAGGACAAACCCGCCTTCCATGCTGCCGCCAGCCATCCTCGCCTGCAACGGATCCACCGTCAGTACGCCGTCCACCAAGCGTGCGTTCGCTGCGACGTCGCGCAGCGCCAACCTCGGGGTGACCAGGGTCCGGGCGTGCAGGACGAGGCTGAGCTGCACACTCTGTGGAAGGCCGAGATGCAACGGTCGCTCGCTGAATAGGCGTGCGCGGGAGGCACTCGCGTCGGCGTTCGGGGCGCGTCGTGCTCCGTATGTGCTGCGCAGGGCGGAGACCAGCTCGGGCATATGGAGCATCCGTGCGTTCAGGTTCGCCTGCACGCTCGAACGAGTACCGCTGCGTACCAGCGCCAGCCTTCCCGTCATCCGGCTGCGACCGAGCGTCACATCCATGTCGTCGAAGCGATAGGTCGCGCCGGTCTTGCGCAAGCGCGCGTGTCCGCGATACGGCCCGATGTCCGGCAACCGTGCTCCGGTCCATGCCGAGAGACGAGAGAGGTTGCCCCCCCGCAACGAGAGGCGCAGGTCCAGGCGATCACCGCTCGGGTGCCGCCCGATGCGGCCTTTCACGCCGAGGTCCGCGCCACTCGTCGACACCTCTATGTCAACGGGATAGACCCGGCCACGGGTGAGCTGGACGATGGTGCCGATTTCGCCGGTGGCGCGGAAGAGCACCCGGCGATAACGCCCGCTCGCCTCGAGCGTGATGGGTTGACTCAGACCGGCGCTGCGTGCGGTGAGCTGGCCCAGGTCGACCGAGGTCAACCGCGCGCTCGGTCGTTGACGGTGAGAGAACTTCAGGTTTCGGATACGGAGCTCGTTAGGGTCGCCGCCCGGCTTCTCGCCGGTCCCCAGGTTGAGTAGGCGCCCCATGAGGCGGTCCAGGGCGACGGACATCGCATAGCCAGAGCGACCCTCTCGGTATTCGAACCTCAGACCTTCGACGCGCAGCTGTTCGATGTTCTTGCTTCGTTCGAGCTCGGTGGTGCGTGTCACGACCGGGACCAAGCCTTGAACACGTTCGGCGGCCAGGGATGCGGTACGTTCTGCTGCCGTCTCGACATAGGCCAGTTCCAGATCCTCCAACCGGACGGCGTTGAATTGTCCCCGAGTTTCGGGGCCGGAAGGTGGGCCTGTACGCACATTGTGTGTGGTGAGTCGACCGAGTGAGACGGATGCCGACCGGCCGTTTGCTCCGTCGCGATAGCTCACCACGACGTCCTCGAGCTGCACCTCTTCGAAGAGCGGTAACGCGATGGGAACGGGCGGTGTCGAGCGCCCCCTGTGATCGCCCCCGCTGAACTGCCAGTTACCGTGCCCGCGCGCATTCGTCTCCAATAGTAAGCGGACGCCCCTGAGGTGTACGCGCTCGATCTCCAGCCGCCCGTTCAATAACGGCAGTAGTGCAACACTCGCATCGAGACGCTCCACCTGAACCATGGCAGACTGCGAGCTCCATTCCGCGTTTTTGAGCGCCACGTTGCGGGCGCGGAGCGTCGGTCGCAGCGAAATGGCGACATCGATCGGTCCGAGCACGAGTTCGCGCCCTGTCGCTGCGTCGATTTGCTGGGTGACGAGGTCGCGATACCGGTTGAGATCGATGGTGTTAAGGAGGGAGATCGCGGCTGCCAGCATCGAGAGCACGAGGAAGGTGACCGCGCCGATGAATTTGCACGCACGAGTTAGCAAGGCTCGTCCCGCGTATGTGCAGGGCTCAGATGAAGAAGGATCCGGAGGTGACGTCGGCGCGCGTCCGGACCGTTACAACGGACGGAGGCCGGCCCTGTCGATCATCTTATCGGACCGTAAGGGCAAAGATTTACGAACGAGCGGGAGGATTTTTCTTCGCCGTTAAACTCCCGGTACGGCGAACCACTTTCCCAGTCGCCGCGTTCTGCGAGGGACACGGGCGGCGACACCAAAACCGTCAGCGTTGCAGGACCTGCACGAGGTCGTACTTGGTGATGATCTCCAGGCTCTTGTCCGGCATGCGTACCAGGACCGCCGGATGGTTGCCGGGGGTGCCGGGGGTTCGTGTGAGTAACGGGAAGATTTCGTCCAGCCCGGCGTCCGCGTCCACGATGGGCAGGGGCTCGCTCATCACCTCGTCGACGACCATTCCGTCCACGTTGGGTGTGTGTAGCAGGGTGTCGATGAGTCGGTCCTCGCGGATGCTTCCTATCGGGTCACCGTCGGTGACGACCGGGATCTGAGAAACATCGTACCTCTTGATGAGGTCCATGGCCTCGGTGAGCGGCGTGGCCGGTGTAACGGTGATGAGGGCTTCAGGACGGCGTTGTTTACGCCTCGCGATCTCCGCAGCGCTCATCTGAACTTCGGGCTCGAGAAACTGATTCTCCTTCATCCACGCATCGTTGAAGACCTTCGAAAGGTAGCGTTCGCCCGTGTCCGGTAGCAATACGACGAGCAAAGCTTCCGCCGGCAGACTGCGTGCGAGGCGCAGCGCCCCCACCAGCGCAGATCCGCCGGAGCCCCCGGTGAAGATTCCCTCGGTTCGGCACAGTCGGCGCGCCGCATTGAAGCTCTCTTTGTCGGTCACCTGGATGACGTCGTCGATGAAACTGAAGTCGATGGTGCCGGGGATGATGTCCTCACCAATGCCCTCGATCTTGTAAGTGTGCGCCTGGCCTATCTTGCCGGTGTGGAAATACTCGTTGTAAAGCGAGCCCAATGGGTCCACGCCGATGATCTTGATATCCGATCGCTGCTCCTTTAAATAACGTCCGACGCCGGAGATCGTCCCCCCGGTGCCCATGCCGCACACGAAGTGCGTCACCTTGCCGTCCGTATCCTCCCATATCTCCGGCCCCGTCGTTCGGTAATGCGCGTCCGGATTGTTCGGGTTCTGATACTGGTTAGGGTAAACGGAGTTGGGTATTTCCTCGTTCAGGCGCTTGGCTACCGAGTAATAGCTGCGCGGATCCTCCGGCTCCACCGCCGTGGGGCAGACGATCACCTCCGCGCCGAAGGCTTTCAGGAGATTGATCTTCTCCTGTGACATCTTGTCCGGGATGGTGAATATGCATTTATAGCCGCGGGCTGATGCGAGCAACGCCAGGCCGAGCCCCGTGTTGCCGCTCGTGCCCTCGATAATGGTTCCGCCCGGCTTGAGAAGGCCATCTCGCTCCGCCGCGTCCAACATCGCCGCAGCGATCCGATCCTTGACGCTGCCGCCGGGGTTGAACGCTTCGACCTTCGCGGCCACGGTGCACTTGATGGCCGGGTCCTTCTGCGCGATGCGCACGAGGGGCGTGTGCCCCGTGAGCTCGGTGATATGGTCGTATATGTTCATAAGCGAATGAGGGTCTGCTGGTGACGCGGCAGTGGGTCGGATAACTGGATGTGACGGCGGCGCCGAAACGCCATAGATTATAGTCCAAACCGGCCGTCGCGGTGGGTGTCAGCGCGCTGTGGAATCTCGTCCCAGCTCTGCGCGGCCGAGGGTGCGCGCGTCCGTGACGAACCACATCTCCTCGGACGGCTCGTGGTAATACATGTCGCGCACCGTGCCGCCGCTGGCGATGCCCGTGATGCTGAAAAATTGTTCCCGGCGCGGATCGAACCCGACAAGGCGACTTGGGCGCAGACCGGTTTCGACGAACCAGATCCGGTCGCGCGCATCGCGTGCGAGGGCATAAGGGCGAGCACTGCGCCCACCGGGCACCGGCCATTCCTGGAATGTCCCGCGCTCGGGCCTCAGTCGGCCCACATAACCCTCCGCGTAGTCCACGTACCAGATATGATCCGCGGAGCTCACGCACAAGCGGCGCGGCCGGGCCGTTGACCGCGGTAGCACGAACTCGCGAATGCTCATGGAGCTCGGGTCGAGCACCGCCAGCTTGTTGGTGGCGTACTCGGCGATCCAGGGGCGATTCTTCCCGTCGATGGCGATGTCCGATGGGCGCGCGCTCGATGTCGGTAACTCGACCAGGTCGAGCTGGCCGCTTCGCGTATCGAGCCGCCCTACGGAATTCCCGCCCTGTATGGCGAACCAGATGTTCCCGCGTTCATCGAGGGTCAGGGAGTGCGGATCCTGGGCGACGGGGTTCGGCATCGGGAACTGGAACACGAGCTCGCGGCGGCGATCGAATTTCCCGATGTGCGCCTGCGCGCGGTTTCCGCCTGCGTACCAGATGTCTCCCTGTCCATCGACCACCAGGCTGCGAGGCTCGGTACCTGATTCCAGCCGAAAGCGCTTGAATTTGCCGCTGAAGGGATCGAGGTAGGCGACGTAGTCCGATGAGGGGCTGGTGAACCAAACGCGGCGTGCACCGTCGACGTACGCATCACGCGGTCGAGTGTGTTGCCACGGGACGACCCACTCTGTGATACGGACGCTCTGTCCCTCGTCGGCGGATACGGCTGAGGACGGCAGCGCGCCCAGTAGCACCGCGGCTGCGACATGACCCAGCAGACGCTCGCGCGGAGCCAGGTCTTTCTGGCTCCTCCGACGCTCGATGTCGGCCGGGGATCCGCCCTCCGACGGCGGTTTCGGGGCTGCCGAGTCCATCCCGACGCGTCCGGCCCCTCCAACCGGCACGGTTCGGGAGCGCTCTGTCCGGAGCGGGTCGACGCGATGGAACGCCGACCTCATGATGCGACGCTCGGGCACCATCCGTCCGGGGTCTCGGGGCGGTTCGCGGTCACTCGAGTGATGGGGTTGGCGAGAGCGAGGAGCTGAGCTGCTTGGCCTCTAGCCTGCATTTCTCACCAGTCCACGGCTGCGGGTACGGATCTGCCCGCATCTAGGGCGTTGGGAAAAGCGCGGTCGGACACCACTTTCCCGGTAAACAGTGCCACGAGGTTAGGCCAGCGGAAGGGAAAGCGGTGTTTGACCCCGCTCTTCCCGGACGTGCCGTCAAGTACGGCTGCGCGCCTTCGCTCTCGCGCGCCTTGTACCTGCGGGCATCTCCGCGCCCTCGCTGCACGCACTGGTGAGAAATGCAGGCTACGGCTGCTCGGGAACTTTGTTCTCGTTTGTTGGAAAGGGCCGTCGGGGCGACGCGACGCATAGCGCCAATTATGGTCGCAGCACCGGCTCAGTTCAAATTGGCTAAATAGCCGACATTTCTCACCGATCCGCGGCTACGGGCGCGTATCTGTCCGCAACAGCGTCGCGCTCGGCACAGTTATCTGCCGATCTCGTTCAAGGATCCGCCGGCGCCGCGAGCGGGCTCGGGGGTTCACCCGGCGTGGCTCGGGCCGCCGGAGGCGATTTGTGGGTTGTCGGTGATGAATACGGTTCCGGTGAATGTGGCCACGATCTTCTTGTCGGTTCGCACGACGTTGACCCGGTACGTAGCAACGCGATTCGAGCGCGTCACCTCCACGGCCGTTGCGGTCAAAATGTCCGCGACACGTGCGGGTGCGGCAAAGGCCGTATGCACGTCGATACCGATGGCTACAACGCCGTGCGAGTTCGATGCGAGACCAAAGGCGATATCGGCGAGTGTCAGAATGACGCCCCCGTGACAGGTATTGTGAAAGTTCAAGTGTTGCTGGGCGACGCGCATACGAACGATGGCGCGGCCGGCGCCGCACTCCACGAGCTCCGCGCCGAGGGTCTGCATGAAACGATCGCGGCCGGCCAGCTCGATCACTCTGGAGTGGGCATCACTCATGAAACCCGAGCTCCTGGTCCAGCAATCGGCGCGCCGCTTCGTCCACGTCCAGCTCGCCGCGCTGCACGGCCTCGCAGAGTCGCGCCAGCGCCGGACCGTGCATGGCACGGATGCGTCTGCTCACCACGGAGGCGGCGGTCGCCGCCAGCATGCGATGGACGCGGGCCCGGGCGTCGGTTCGCTGCCTGGGCCCCGCTGCGCGCGCGGCTATCGCTTCCACGGTGTCGACCAGCGCATCCACGCCCTCGCCGGTGCGCGCGCTGACCCCGAGAACCGGAACGGCAGATGCACCGGGCTCTCGCATGGCGACCATCTCTTTGAGGTGCTGCAAGGTCCGCCGCGCAAGGGGCAGGTCGTTCTTGTTGACCACCAGGACATCCGCGATCTCCAGCAGCCCCGCCTTGATGGCCTGGACCTCGTCGCCCTGGCCGGGCGCGCAGACCACGACCTTGATATCGGCGACGTCGGCGACCTCCACGTCGGTCTGGCCCGCACCCACCGTTTCGATCACCACCACGTCGCGGCCCGAGGCATCCATGAGGTCGACGATGCGAGCGGCGGCCGGCGGGAGCGCGCCCGCGTGCTCACGCGAGGCGAGGGAACGTACGAAGACGCCGGGATCCGCGGCGTGCTCGGACATGCGAACGCGGTCCCCGAGTAGCGCCCCGCCCGTGAGCGGGCTGGAGGGATCGACCGCGACCACGCCCACGGAGCGGCCGCGCCGACGAAAGCTGCGTATGCAGGCGTTGACCAGCGTCGATTTCCCGACCCCCGCGGCGCCGGTCACTCCGACGACCACGGCGCGTCCGAGGCGCGGCTGGACGGCGGACAACAACGCGGGCGCGAGGGCGGTGCCGTTGGTCACCGCGGTGATGGCGCGAGCGAGAGCCCCCGGCTTGCCGCTCAAGAGATCCGCGATCAGCTTCTCCGACATCCGACGAGCGCGCCTATCCTGGATGCATCATCTGCCGCCTCGCGCGAGCCCTGCGCCGGAATGGATAGCTACGAAGAACGTGGAGGTCGCCAACAAAGAAGTGAGACTCTTCGCGGAATATCGGATGACCGCCAACTTGGAGTGACAGGGCCCCGGGGCACGCCCCGCTTGGCCGCAAGCCCCGAGTCACGCCTGCAACCTCGAGCGCACACGGGGCCGAGCCCTGCTGTATCGTCGCCGTCCTCGGCGTCGGCGAAGCGCCGATCCCGGTCCATCCCGCGGGTGCCGGGGTTTTCGGCCCCGCCGCACGGTGGCTTGTGACCGCGCGGCACATGCCCCGGGTCCCTCTGAGTCGAGACTCGGCACACCCTTCCGCTCGTTCGCCCATGTGCGCATGCCCCGATATTCCGCGAAGAGTCTCGTAGGGCAAGTTCAGCCATTTGTGCCCGTCGGTCGCCCATGAGTCGGCCCGCTCCATGCCGCGCGCATGCGGGCGCAGCGTGGGCGAGGCAGCCGCCCGCAAGCCGAAGGCGCCGTCCACGTGCAACCAGGCTTCCCGCGCGGGCCGCGCACCGCCCAGCGCCTCGCGCAGGGCGCTCACGTCGACGGGCGGCGCCACGGGCCGCTCGGACAGCCCCGTCAGATAACGCTCGGCGAGCACCCGGGTTCGCTCGAGCAGCGCTTGGTGGTCACGAATCATGGGCGGGTCCGTTGCGGGCGAATGGCGCGGCCGCTTCAAGGAACCAGCAGCGGCTCGCCGAAGCCGATCTCGTCGCGCAACCGGGCGACGATCTCGCCGTGGGTGGCGCCGGCGACGGCCGCCTCCACCACCTTCTCGTAGACGTTCTCGTCGGCGGCGCCGGCGGCGCGTGCGAGCGCATCGAGCGCGCGTCGCACGCTTGCCTGGCTGCGCGCCGCCCGGTAGCTGCGCAGGCGCTCGAGCTGTGCCTCGATGCGCGCGGGTTCCGGCCGGCCGAGGAGGGCGCGGTGAACGCCTTCCTCCTCCTGCTCGGCCCGGTAGACGTTGACACCGACGATGGTCTGCTCCCCGCGGTCCACGCGTTCTTGAAAGACCAGGGCGGATTCGCCGATGAGCGCCTGCACGAGTCCGGACTCCACCGCGCGGTACATGCCGCCCGCGGCATCGATTTGGGCGATCACCGACTCGATCTCCTCCTCCATGTGGTTGGTCAGCGTCTCGAGGTAATAGGAGCCGCCGAGCGGGTCGATGACGGCATCGAGGTGCGCCTCCTCGCGCAGGATGTTCTGAGTCGCGATGGCGATGCGGGCGGCTTCCTCGGTGGGCACGCTCAGCACCTCGTCGTAGGCGTCGGTGTGCAGCGACTGCGCACCCCCGAAAATCGCGGCCATGGCCTGTGCAGTGGTACGCGCAATATTGTTGAGTGGCTGCTGGCGGGTGAGATCGACACCGGAGGTCTGCGCATGGAGCTTGAAGCGCGCCGAGCGCGGATCGCGTGCGCGCAGACGCTCGCGCACGATGCGCGGCCAGATGCGGCGCCCCGCGCGAAGCTTCGCGATCTCCTCGAAGAAACTGATGGAGATATCGAAGAAGAAGGTGAAGCGCGGCAGGAAGGCGTCGGGGTCGAGGCCGCGTGCGATGCAGTCCTCCGCGTACTGGATGGCCGTGCACAGGGTGAACGCCATCGCCTGGGCGGGTGTCGCACCTGCCTGTTGCATATGCTGCCCGACGACCGAAACCGGATTCCAGCCCGGCAAGTGCCGATTCGCGAACTCGATGTGATCGACCAGCACGCGCCGCGACCCCGGCAGGGCGATGCGGAAGAACATGTGATTCGCCACGAAATGGGAGATGTAGTCGCTCTGGTTCGAAGTGCCGGTGATGCGGCCCCAGGGTACGCCCCTGCGTTTCGCGACCGCGAGGAGCAGAGCGAGCAGCGTGAACGGAAGCGGGTCATTGAGCGCGGTCGAGATCTGCCCGAGCGGCACGTTCCGGAAGCACGTGTCCATGTCCTCGATGGTGTTGACCACCGCGCCGCAGGTGCCGAGCAGCAGCGGGTCTACCTCGTCCGCGTCGTAGCCGCGGTAGACCGAGTTGCACGGGATGAGGCTGATGGCGGTCGCCCCGGCCGCGAGTATGGTCCTGAGGCGTGCGTTGTAGTCCTCCGGCGTGCCGAGGCCGATGAGCTGGCGCTGGCTCCACGGGCGCCCGCGATACATGCTCGGATAAATGCCCCGGGTCATGGGCGGTTGCCCGGGGAAGCCGAGATCCGCCATGTACCGCTCGGCTCCCCAATGGTCGGGGGTGTACAGGGGCTCGATGACGACGCCCGAGCGATTGCGCAGCGGCTGCGCGGCGTCCGCCGTCTGTCGACGGTACTCGTTCTCCCACCGGGCACGCGCGGCTTCGAAGCCGGGCAGGGGTATCTGCAGCGGTTGACGGCTCATGGCTCTCACCTCCGGACGGTCAGTCTCGCCGAAAGCGCGCCCCGGGGCAAAGGACGGGAAGGGGGAGTGCCGCGGGCGTGGACTCCTGTCCGCGACCATCACGAAGATCCGCGCTCGCGCTCCTCGCGGGCTCTCTCGGCCAGCGCCCGGGTGGCGCTCACGATGTCCTCGCGGCTGCTTCCCGGGTGGAAGACACGGCTGACCCCCGCGCGCAGGAGCCGGGCCTCGTCGGCGTCCGGTATGATGCCGCCTACGATGACCTTGATGTGAGCGAGGCCCGCTTCGCGCAGCGCCTGCATGAGCTCGGGTACGAGCAGGTGACAGGTGGCGAGGGCGCTCACTCCGATCACGTCGACGTCCTCTTCCAGGGCGAGCTTCACCACCGCTGCAATCTCCTGCCAAGGCCCGGTGAAGATCACTTCCATTCCGGCGTCGCGGAGGTATGCGGCGACGATGCGGCTGCCCCGATCATGCCCGTCGAGTCCGAGCTTCGTGATGAGGACCCTGGCCGGTGGTGGTGCCATGGCGATTGCGCGTGTCGGGAAGCTCCGGAAACCGTTGGGGCTTTGCCGTGGAGAGGTACGGGCGGGGCTAATCGATCCGGGGCGGTGGCAGGCGGCGGCTGTTGATGTTCAGCGCCTTCAGGATTTCCAGGACCTGATCCCGCGGCAGGCGGTGGTGCCGGGCCCAGCAGATGAGCTCCAGGTTTTCCGCGCCTTCCTGTACCTTGTCCAGCACCGTGTCCAGGATTTCGCCCGAGGCCGTGAGGCCCCCGGCGACGAGCCGGTAGCATTCGGTGCCGAATTCCTCGAAGAAAGCTTCACCCCGCAGGTGCTGCACGAAACGCTGGCGATAGAAGCGCAGCCAGTAACGCCGGTTCCAGTCCTGCGCGGCTTCCGGGCCGACGTCGCGCCCCGCCTTCTCGCTCTGGAGCCACTTGTGCTCCTGAATGGCTTTTACCGCCTGTTCGTAGACTCTGTGGCGCACTGGGAACCGCACCGACGGCAGAGACCGTTCCCCCCCGAGAACGGCGCGGATGATACGCAACACCCCGAAGCGGCGCAAGCGTGCCGCCGCCCCGGCGGCCGGCATTGGTGCGCTGCGTACCGGGGTGCATCCCCGACGATCACCCGCACGCCGTCCGCGCGAGGTTGGCGCCCGACACGCCGGCGTGCGCGTGGTATAAACGGGCGCCCGCGGTCGTCCGACGCCCAGCGGGGGGACGAGAAACGCTTCAACCTGGCGATACGCCTCAGATGGAGGTGCGGGTGAGCGTTAACATCGTCTCGTAAGGTGGGCTGAGCACGGCGAAGCCCGCCACAGCCGTTAACCCGCGCCACACGTTGACTCAGCAATCCAGCGTATTCTCCCGCTCCCACGGAGTGAGCGTGCGTGCATACTTGCCCCATTCGTCGAGCTTCAGCTTGACGTAGCTAGTAACGAACTCGTCGCCGAATCCCTCGCGTACGATTTTGCTTTTGTCGAAAAGGCGTACGGCGTCGAGCAGGTTTAGAGGAAGCTTGCGGATACGTTTTACCGTGTGCCCCTCGGTATACATATTGATGTCGAGGCGTTTGCCCGGCTCACGGTCGTTTTCGATCCCGTCGAGGCCCGCGACCAGTACGCCCGCCTGGAGCAGGTACGGGTTGCTCGAACCGTCCATCAGGCGCAGCTCGAAACGACCGGGTTCGGGGACGCGGACCATATGCGTGCGGTTGTTGCCCGAGTAGCTGATGGCGTTGGGGGACCACGTCGCACCGGACAAGGTCACGGTGGCGTCGATGCGTTTGTAACTGTTCACGCTCGGATTGAAGACGGCGGCCATGGCATCGGCATTGTGGATGATGCCGCCCAGGAACTGGTAAGCGAGCTCGGAGAGCCCGAGTTCGCCGGTACTGTCGAGGAAAAGATTCTGGGTGCCGCCTTGGTCCCACAGCGATACGTGCGCATGGCATCCGTTACCCGTGAGGTTTGAGAACGGTTTGGGCATGAATGTCGCTCGCAGGCCGTGTTTCTCCGCGATGCTTTTCACCATGTACTTGAAAAATGTCTGCTTGTCCGCCGTACGCAGGCAGTCGTCGTAATGCCAGTTCATTTCGAACTGGCCGTTGGCGTCTTCGTGGTCATTCTGATACGGGCCCCAACCGAGCTGGCCCATGTAGTCGCAGATCTCGCTGATCACGTCGTAGCGGCGCATCAAGGCGGACTGATCATAACAGGGCTTCTCCTGGACATCGCGTTCGTCCGATATGGTGGTGCCATCGGCGTTCAGGAGGAAGTATTCGCATTCGACACCGCTTTTCATGCGGTAGCCGGGCTTGGCGGCCTTATCGATCTGGCGCTTCAATACGATCCGCGGCGAAGTCTCCACCTCTTTGCCGTCCATCCAGAGGTCGGCAGCGAGCCAGCCCACCTCCGGCTTCCACGGAAGCTGAATGAGGCTCTCCGGGTCGGGGATGGCGAACATGTCGGGATCGGCGGGTGTCATATCGAGCCAGGTGGCGAAACCCGCGAAACCCGCGCCCGTCTCCTGCATCTCCGCGATGGCGCTCGCCGGCACGAGCTTCGCACGCAGCACGCCGAACAGGTCGACGAAGCTGATGAGGAAATACCTGATGTTTTGCTCTTTCGCGGCTCTGGCGAGATCAGCGGCCATGGGTCACCTCTTCGTTCGATGAATAGTCGTTTGCAATGACGCGTCCGGCGGAGCAGCCCGCGCGCGGACGCGGTCGACGATTCCGCGTGTATACGATCCCGTGGGGTGAAGCCTGTTCCAGATTATCGTTCTTTTCCGTGCGCGCTTCCCGTTTGGATCACCTGTCTGGCGCCGCTCGCGCCGTGCGCGGCGGCGAGGCTTCGGCTCAACCGGACTCGCGCCCCGGTATCCAGCTCGTGCCGGCGAGCGGAACCTGCGCCATTGCCGCTGCCTCCACTGTGAGGGCCACCATGTCCTCGGGCTCCAGGTTGAGCACGTGGTTCTTACCGCAAGCCCGGGCGAGCGTTTGCAGCTCGAGCACCATGGTCGTCAGATAGTTCTTGAGCCAACGGGCGCCCCGTTCCGGGGGCAGACGCTCCTCGAGGGTCGGGTCCTGGGTGGTGATCCCGACCGGGCAACGCCCCGTGTGGCAATGATGGCAGTAACCCGGTTCGGTACCCAGCTTATGGTAGTCCTCGACGTAGACCGGCTTGTTACACCCGATAGCGACCAGTGCGGCGGTGCCGATGGACACGGCGTCGGCGCCGAGCGCGAGCGCCTTGGCCGCGTCCGCCCCGGTACGGATGCCCCCGGACACGATCAGGTGCACCTTGCGGTGCATGTCGAGCTCCTGTAACGCCTCCGCGGCCAGACGAACCGCCGGCAGCGTGGGGATGCCGACGTGCTCGATGAACACGTCCTGCGTTGCCGCAGTGCCGCCCTGCATGCCGTCGAGCACGATCACGTCGGCGCCGGCCTTGACCGCCAGCGCCACGTCGTACTTGACGCGGGTCGCGCCGATCTTGACGTAGATCGGCTTCTCCCAGTCGGTGATCTCGCGCAGCTCGTGGATCTTGATCTCGAGGTCGTCCGGGCCCGTCCAGTCCGGATGGCGGCAGGCGCTGCGCTGGTCGATGGCCTCCGGCAGGGTGCGCATGTCGCCGACCCGTTTGGTGATCTTCAGGCCGAGCAGCATCCCGCCTCCGCCGGGCTTAGCACCCTGCCCGACGACCACCTCGACCGCATCGGCGCGGCGCAGGTCGTCGGGGTTCATCCCGTAGCGCGAGGGCAGGACCTGGTAGACGAGAATCTTCGAGGCCCTGCGCTCCTCGTCCGTCATGCCGCCGTCGCCGGTCGTGGTGCTCGTGCCCATCTCGGTCGCGGCGCGGCCGATGGCTTCCTTGGCATGCGCACCCAGCGCGCCGAAGCTCATGCCGGCGATGGTGATGGGGATCTCGAGCTCGATGGGGCGCCTGGCGAAGCGCGTGCCCAGTGTCACGTTCGTATCGCAGCGCTCGCGATAGCCTTCAAGCGGGTATCGGGACATGGACGCGCCGAGGAACGCGAGATCGTCGAACGTGGGCAACATTCGTTTGGCCCCGAACCCCCGAATCGCGTAGACCCCCTCATCGGCCGCGCGGTGGATCTCGGCGAGAACGTTCTCGGGAAACGTGAAGGACGGGCGCAGCGCACGCGGGTCGACCTGCGACGGCGCGCCCCTGTCCTTGGTGGTCGGTTCCTTGTCATCGGTCATCTGTGGCTGTTTCCCCGGCGTCGGTCGCGGCTATCGATCGTTCGCGTCGTTCGTTTGGTCATGGGCGCCGAGTAGCGGCTAATACGAATCTGCGTGGTCGACGTGAAAGTGGTAAAGCTTGCGCGCCGAGCCGAAGCGGCGGAAGCGCTTCACGTCGGCTTCAATCCCCGCTTTGGCAAGCAGGCCCTCGAGCTTCTCGGCGTGTTCGGTTGTCATCTCCTTCTCGATGCAGTCGGCGCCCAGACTGTCGACGTCTCCGCCCACGTAGATGATGGCTTCGTAGATCGAGTCCCCGAGCCCGGCCCCTGCATCGCCGCAAACGACCAGACGGCCGTCCTGCGCCATGAATGCACTCATGTGTCCCACCGAGCCGCGCACGACGATGTCGACACCCTTCATCGAGATGCCGCAGCGGCTGCTCGCGTCGCCCTCGATGACCAGCATACCTCCGCGGCCGGATGCCCCGGCGTACTGCGAGGCGTTTCCCTTCACTCGCACCAGCCCGGACATCATGTTTTCCGCCACGCCGGGGCCCGCGTTGCCGTTGATGGTGAGCGTCGCGCGCTGGTTCATGCCCCCGCAGTAGTAGCCGACGTGGCCGTGCACAGTCACATCCAACGGCAACGTGAGCCCCACGGCGAGTGCGTGCTTGCCGCGGGGATGAGCGACTCGCCAGCTCAATTGATTCGTATCGCTCGGTAGCTCGTGCAGCTGACGATTGAGGTCGCGCACGCCGACGACATCCAGATCGACCTCGATCATCTGCGTGGCTCCGAGTGCTCGTTCCTTGAAATGTCCGTGACGCGCGGCGCAGACTCTGATGCCGGCGCCTTTGTCCGCGACGGCTTCACGTCACCAGCTCGGTGCGCTTCCAACTGTAGATCTTGGCCGGCGCCGGCTCCCAGATACGGGCGTTCTCGGCGCCCGGCAGACGCGCGATGGCGCGGAACTCGGAGGCCATGGCGACCCACGTGTCGGTCTCGGCGAGCACGGCGGGCTTGCACGCGATGGGGTCACGCAGCACCGCAAAGCCGTCGCGGGTGCCGATGGCGAAGGTGTAGAAGCCGTCCAGGTCCTTGACGGCTGCTTGCAGCGCCTCCTCCAGCGTAGCCCCCTCCCGCAGCCGCCAGGTGAGATAGCCGGCAGCCACCTCAGTGTCGTTGTCCGTCTGGAAGGTCATGCCCTGCCGGCGCAGGAACTGTCTGAGTCGGTTGTGGTTGGACAGAGATCCGTTGTGCACCAGGCACAGGTCGAGGCCGGTGGAGAACGGATGCGAGTGCTCGGTGGTCACGGCGCTCTCGGTGGCCATGCGCGTGTGCCCCAGCGCGTGGGTCGCGTGCATCTCGCGCAGTCCAAAGCGCTCCACAACCTCGGGGGGCAGTCCGGCCTCCTTGAAGATCTCGATGGCGCTGCCCGCGCTCATGATGCGGCATTCCGGATGATGGGCCCGCAGCCAGCTCTGGGCGACATCCGCGTCGACCGTAATCACGAACACGCCGTGGCTCGCGTGCACACCCAGAGTCACCGGCCCGTCGAAGGTCGATGAGAGCTCGGCGCGCAACGACTGCCACGGGTAGTCCGGGGCTGGATGGTACAGGGTCACCTTGGCCGAGCCCCGGGGCGCCGGTTCCCGGTAGACGGCAAAGCCGGCGCTGTCCGGTCCGCGCTCGCTCAACTCGATCAGCATGCGCGAGAGCAGATCGCCCAGACGCCGCTCGAGCTCGGGGGTCTTGCTGAACAGGCCGACGATACCGCACACGGACTCGCGTCCCCTCCGACAGGTCCACCGATGGTTTCGCGCAAAGATTAGTGGATCGGGTCGCCGAAAATCAACAAACAAGAAATATTTTTTACCTGTAGGAAAATCCCTAGTCCTCGGTACGGGGCGAGACGATGACCGAGAGGAAGCGAATGGGGAGCTTGACGAGCTCTTCGGGCCCGTGGGGCGCGTCGGCGTCGAAGAACAGCGAATCCCCGGGCCTCAGATGATAGGTCTGGCTGGCGTGGCGATACACCACCTCTCCCTCGAGCATGTATACGAACTCGGTGCCGCTGTGTTGAAAGAGCGGGAATACCTCCGAACCTTCGGTCAAGGAGATGAGGAACGGCTCCACGGATACGCGCTTGCGTAGCGTATGCCCCAGAAGCTGGTACTGGTGTCCGGCCCGGGTCCCGCGCCGCTCGATCACGAGCCCCTCACCGGCGCGCACGAGCGTGCAATCGCGCTGCTCCTCGTACTTGCGGAAAAAGGAGGTGACCGGCACGTTGAGCGCGCGCGAGAGGGCGCGCAGGGTGGCGAGGGAAGGGGAGGTGACGCCGTTCTCGATCTTGGAGAGCATGCCCGGCGAGAGCTGGGCCTGCTTCGCGAGCTCTACCACCGTCATGTCGAGCTGCCTGCGAAAGGCACGCACCTGGTTGCCGATGGCGACCTCGAGATCATTGTCGCCGGGCTCCGCGGTCGGAGCCGCCCCGCCCGGGACGAGTTCCTGGTGATTTTCGTTGTCCCTGCGCTTCATCTCTTCAGCCACTCGTCATGGTCAGGAGTGCGCGCAGCCCGACGGGAGCGCCGCCGAACTCGTTCATGGCGTCGAGCAGACACGGCCACAGATACTCGGCCAGCGAGCTGTCACCGAGGACGTGAAAGGCGGGTGTGGCATCGAGGTCGCTCCGGATGACGGCGACGTTCATGCGGGCAAGCGACGTCTGCGCCACGCGGTCGTTGGCGAACCTGGAGGCGCGCAAGTCCACCGCGCAGAGCTTGGCGAGCATCGTCGGCGCGCTCACGCCGCTCACAAGGTACCAGAAATGGGTGTCCCGGCGCGGCATCGGAAAGCAGCGCGGCGCCGACGCTACCGACCAGGCCTGCTCGAGGCGCGCGCATGTATGCCCGCGCGCAGCGAGATCGCTCAGAACCAGGTGCTCGTCGTGGGAGAGCCGCGCCGCCAGAGCCCCGTCGGACTGGCGCAGCGCCACGTTGGGGGCCGCGGGTAGCGCCACGCCGTGGGCGTCCAGCCACTCGGGCGTGCCGGGTCCCTTGAAGCCGATACGCGGCAGCGGCGATAGCTCGGCGAGCGCCAGATTCCGTGCCGCGGCGACCTCCTCTTCGAGCGGTCGACCGTAGCTCGCCGCAACGCCGGCACCCCCGCGTTCCTCGAACGTCGCGCCTGCCGATTCGAGCCGGCGGTAGATGGGACTGCGCCGGATGAAATCCCTCGGTCGAGTCATGGGTCCTGTTCCTGAGTGGTGTCAGACACCACTTTTTCGTGCTCTGGCAAAAAGTCGTGTCCGACACCACTTAATCTGTGGGTAATCAGGACGCGGGAGGTTTCGTTTCGCCTTCACATCTCCTGTCGTTGATTCTCCGGGTCGTAGAAGGGGAGCGAGGCCACCTCCGCCTCCACCATGACGCCGCCGCCGGAGCGGATCCGGATGCGCGCGCCGGGCGCCGCCTGATCGGGTGCCACGTAGGCGAGACCGATGGGGGCGCCGAGCGTGGGCGAGATGCCGCATGACGTGACGCGTCCCGTGATGTCGCCGCCCCTGATCACGAGATGGCTCTCCTCGGGCACGGGTGCGCCGGTGTCGTGGATGACGAACCCGACGAGCTGGCGGGTGAGAGGCCGCCGCATGATGACGTCGATGGAGCGCCCGCCCACGAAGAAGGGTTTGCGGCGCGAGATGGCCCACGCGAGCTGCACCTCGTGGGGGTGGGACATGGAGTCGGTGTCTTGCCCGATGATGATGTGGCCCTTCTCCAGGCGCAGCAGGCGCTGTGCCTCGAGCCCGAAGGGACGGATATCGTACGCCGACCCGGCTTGCGTCAACGCGTCCCACAGCGCCTCGCCGCACCCCGCGGGGACGTGGATCTCGTAGCCCAGCTCGCCCACGAACCCCACGCGGATGAGGCGAGCCGCGATGCCGGCCACCGTGCCTTCGCGCACGCCCATGTAGGGGAACGACGCCGGCGACAGATCGACGTCGGCGCACAGTGGGGCGAGCACGTCGCGCGAGCGCGGCCCCGCGATGTTGACCCCGCACCATCCGCTGGTGACGTGGGCGATCTCCACGTCCAGCCGCCACTGCGCCTGCCAGAAGAGCATGTTGCGGTAGACGCCCTCGACCCCGCCCGTTGTGGCGGTGACGTAGTAGCGTTGCTCGTGCAGGCGGCAGGCGACGCCGTCATCGACGACCGTGCCCTGCTCGTTGGTCATCACCACGTAGCGGGCGCGACCGACCGCCTGCTTCGCGTAGCCGTAAGTGTACACGCGATTCAGAAATTCGCCCGCCTGGGGACCGCGCACCTCGATGCCGCCCAGAGTCGACACGTCGATAAGCCCCACGTTGTTGCGCACACTGAGGCACTCCGCCTGCATGCAACGCTCGCGGGCATCCCGGGGACCGTACCACCCCGGTCGCAACCAAAGCCCCGCGATCATCATGTGTGCGCCGGCCTCGAGATGGCGTTGGTGCATGGGCGTATGCCGCTCGGGCTCGAAGCTGCGTCCGGCACAGTGCGCGAGCTTCTCCGCGGTGAACGGCGGGCGTGCGGTGGTCACACCGGTTTCCGCCAGGCCGCGGCCCGTGACGTTCGCCACGAGGCGCGCCGTGGTGAGCGCGGAGTGACGCCCCTGCGACGGCCCCATGCCCGCGGTGGAGAAACGTTTGACCAGCTCCAGGTGCTCGTAGCCCTCCCGGCACGCGTTCACGATGTCCGCGACCTGCAGGTCCTCGTCGAAGTCGACGAAGTCCTTGCCCTTCGGGTGGGGAAAGATCGGCCACGGGTGATTCACACCGGTGCCGTCGCCCCGCGCAGCGACGGCGGGCTCGGGACCCACCGTCAGCCCCAGCGCGCGGGCGGCCGACCAGCCCTCGCGGCGACCTTCGGCCAGGGTCGCCTCCAGGCCCATGGCGCCGCTCACCGAGCCTGCGGCTCTCACGTGCGGTGGGAGGTCGCGCAGCACGAAGTTTGCACGGGCCTCGTCGTAGTGCACTCGAGCACCGGCCTGCGCCAGGAGCTGGTAGGTGGAGATGTAGCCGGGGGACATGCACAGGAGGTCGCAGTCGATGTGCTCCGTGGCGACGTCGAGGACGCCTTGGCCCGTGATGCGGGCGACGCGGATGCCCTTCAGGTGCCCGCCGCGGCTCGGGATCGCCTCCAGCACGCCGTGACCGACGAGAACGCGGATGTTGTTGCGGAACACGTCGGCGGTGACGGGCTCCTCGGCCAGCGTCTCGCGCAGGTCGATCACCGCCGCCACGTCCACCCCTGCGTCCAGGAGGTCGAGCGCGACGCCGTAACCGTCGCGATTGGCGGTCAGCACGACCGCGCGTCGGCCGGGGCGTACGCCGTACAGACGGATCAGGCGTTGGGCGGCTGAACCTTGCATCACTCCCGGCAGATCGTTGTTCCGGAAGACCGCGGGCTGCTCGATGCACCCGCTCGCCACGATGACCTCGGTCGCGCGCACCTTGTACATGCGGTTGCCGCAGATGACGGGCAACCAGTTGTCCGCGAAGTAACCGTTGCAGACCGCTCTGGTCATGACCCGTACGCGGGGATCGGCCTCGAGCGCCGCGACCAGCTCGCCGCGCACTCGCTCGCCGAGCTCGCCCGAGGCGTCGAAGCGCGCGTAGGTGAGCGCCCCGCCGAGGACGGGATTCTCGTCAACGAGCAGAACGTCGGCACCGGCGCCCGCGGCCTCCCGCGCCGCGCAGAGGCCGGCCGGCCCGCCGCCGACCACGAGCACGTCACAGAACGTGTACATCTTGTCGTAATATCCGTGCGTGCTCCGAGTGGGGTCGACCTTGCCCAGGCCGGCCTTGCGCCGGATGAGCGGCTCCCAGTACTCCCACGCTCCCTTAGGCTTGTAGAACGCCTTGTAGTAGAAGCCGACCGGCAGGAAGCGCGCCGACCGGCCGAGCCAGGCGTCGCGGTCGCGCACGAGGCTGCCGGAGTAGTGCTGGCCCATGACCGCAAGGCCCTCCGTGATCGGCTCGCGATCGGCGTTCACGTTGGGCTCGCCGGGGAGCTGCACCAGGGTGTTGCCGTCCTGGCCGGCCATGGTCAGCAGGCCCCGCGGTCGGTGATATTTGAACGAGCGCGAGAGCAACCGCACGCCGCTGGCTGCGAGCGCGCTGGCGATGGTATCTCCGGCGAAGCCCTGGTAGGGCTTACCTTCGAAGGTGAAGCGAACGAGGCGGTCGCGATCGAGCAGCAGCCCCGCCGGTGCGGGCAGTCGATTGGATGCACTCACTCGCCGGTTCCTTGGGCCTGGCCGCCGAAGAGCTCGCTCGCTGGATACGTGCGCACGATCTCGTCGGTGGCGGTGTCGCGTTCCGCGATGAACCAGTACGAGGTCGCGTTGTGATACCACCACTCGCGCACCTGGCCCGCCCGGTTCTCGCGCAAGAAGACGTAGTCGGCCCACTCCTCGTCGGTGCAGTCACGGGGGTCCGGCATCGAGGTCACCTCGCCCCCGTAAGTGAACTCGGAGATGTTGCGGGGGCCATTGAGCGGGCAATGCATGATCTTCATAACGAACTATCCCGAGTCAGGCGGAGGTTCGTGGGAAATCAGTATGACTAATGACATGTGTCTTTTTTCAGTGGCTGGCCGCCGTGGCGCCCATCTCGTTCACCTGCTCAAACGTCTGGAAGCGATCGGCGCGAAACGGCGCGATGAGTTCCGGCACCCGACCCGTCGCCACCAGTTCGGCCATCGTGACTCCGCAGATCGGTGTGGCCTTGAAGCCCCAGGTACCCCAGCCGGCGTCCAGATAGTAGTTTCGCAACGGGCTCGGCCCCATGATCGGGCTGTAGTCCGGCGTCATGTCGGTGATCCCCGCCCACTGGCGCAGCAAACGGACCTCCGCCAGAAACGGAAACATCTCGATGGCGTGTGCGAGCAGGCTCTCCTTGAGCTCCAGGGTGGAGCGGGTGGAGTACAGCGGATACGGATCCGACCCCCCGCCGATCACGACCTCTCCGCGGGCCGTCTGCGAGACGTAGCAGTGTAGCTGCGCCGAGCTGATCAGTGGGTCGAGAAAGGGCTCGAGCGGCTGGGTGACCATCGCCTGCAGAGGGTAGGTCACGATGGGCAGACGGATGCCCGCCATCGAAGCCACCACGGAGCTCACGCCGGCCACCGCCTGCACGACGCATCCGCAGCCGACGGTCTGACGGACGCCGTCTCGGGCCACGTCGACGCTTACAACCTCGTCGCCCGACAAGCGCATGCCCGTCACCTCGGTGCGCTGGTGGATCTCGACCCCGCGACGCGCAGCGGCGCGCGCATAGCCCCACGCGACGGCGTCATGACGCCCGGTGCCGCCGTCGGCGTGCCACAGGCCCGCCAGAATCGGGTAGCGCATCTCCTCGGAGAGATTGAGGTGCGGCACGAGCTCCCGGATCGCCTCGCGTCCGATCAGCTCCGAGCGAACGCCGAAATGCTTGTTCACCTCGGCGCGCCAGCGGAAGCTGCGGATGGCGGCGTCCGTGTGCGCGAGCGTGAGCTGACCCCGCTCGGAGAACATGACGTTGTAGTCGAGCTCGTTGCTCAGGTCGTGGAACAGCCGCACCGATTCCCGGTAGAAGCGCACGCCCTCGGGCGTGAGGTAGTTCGAGCGGATGACCGCCGTGTTGCGGCCCGTGTTGCCGCCGCCGATGTAGCCCTTGTCCAGCACGGCCACATCGGTCACGCCGTGACGTACGGCCAGATAGTAGGCGGTGGCCAGTCCGTGACCCCCACCGCCGATGATGACCACGTCGTAGCGCGGCTTGAGGTCTCGCGATGGCGCGAAAGGAGGGGCGGCCGGATAGCGCCGGCGCAAGCCATACTTGAGGAGTCCGAAGGGCACGCTCACCTCCCTGCTGCTCGTTCCGCGACCACTTCGGGCCGCTTACCGTGCCCATGGGCGGCGTTTTATGCAAGTCAAATTTTTTGAACTATAGTAATTCGGAGCGGCTGCCGGCGCCAAGGCACACGCGTACCCCCGGGATTTCGCGGCCGCGGTGGTTCGGACGGCGGCCGTAGCCAGCGACGGGTCCGGGGTGAGGGGCGGCGGGAAGGTGCCCCGCAGCGGTCTCTGGCGTCCGGCGCGGGCGCTGTCTCAACGATACCAACCAAAACGGGGAGGTGGAGTATGGATAACGAACTCACCGCTCTCGGGGTGATATTCACGGAGTTCTACTACTGGCTGACGGTTGTCATCATGTTCTTCATCCACGTGGGCTTCTGCATGTACGAGGTCGGGGCCTCGCGACACAAGAACCACATGCACACCCTGATGAAGAACACGATGCTGATCCCGCTGGTCACCATCACGTTCTTCTTCTTCGGCTGGTGGATCTACTTCGCATTGCCCAACGGGCCCGGCATCACCGGCGGTGTGGTGGAAGCGCCGTGGGCGGTGCCCTGGAGCGAGCTGATGGGCCCGCACATGGGTGCTGCCGGTGATCCAGACGGGTGGGCGCGTATCAACGGAGTGTTCTGGGCGGCCTTCCTGTTGTTCTCGTGGACCGCTGCCTCCATCGTCTCGGGCTCTGTGATCGAGCGCATCCAGAACGCGGGCTTCTGGATCTGCGCGGTGCTCATCGGGTCCGTGTTCTGGATCATCGACGCGGCCTGGGGCTGGCACGCGGACGGCTGGATGGTGCAGCTGCTCGGCTACCACGATGCGTACGCGTCGGGCGTCATCCATGGCATCGCGGGCGGTTTCGCGCTCGGGATTCTCGTCGTGTTGGGCCCCCGAATCGGGCGATTCGCCCCCGACGGCACGCCCCGTGCGCTCAACCCGCGCAACCCCTGGCTGGTCACCATCGGGCTGTTTCTCATCTATACGGGGTTCTGGGGGTTCTACGTGGCGTGCAACGTGCCCATGTGGGACGTGCAGGCGGGTGACGGTACGTTCTTCTCGGCCACCAACATCTACCTCGCGCCGACCACCCTCTCCGCCATCACCGTGAACTTTTTGATGTCGCTGGCGGCCGGGCTGTTGACCGGATACATCGTCTCCAGAGGCGATCCGTTCTGGACCTACTCCTCGGGCCTTGCCGGCATCATCGCGGCCTCGGCCGGCAACGATCTCTACCATCCCATCCAGGCGTTGATCATCGCCGCCGTGGGTGTGGTGTTCATGTACAGGATGCACCACTGGGTCGAGCGGCGTTTCAAGATCGACGACGCGGTCGGTGCCGTGGCGGTCCACGGCTACGCCGGCTTCTACGGTGTGTTCATCGCCGGCTTCTTCCTCTGGGGCTACCCGGCATCGCCCAGCTACGACGCCGTGGTGACGCCTTGGGGTCAGTTCATCGGCGCCGTGATCATGTTCGGCGTGCTCGGTTTTCTGCCCGGCTGGATCGCGGCCTCGATCCTCAACGGCGTGGGCCTGCTTCGTATTCCGCGCGAGGTCGAGCTCGCGGGCCTCGACGTTGGCGCCGTTCACCAGCGTCTTGAAGACGAGCGGGGCGTGATCCAGGCCGAGCAGGAAGAGATCGCCAAGGGCTTAGGCGCGGCGGTGGGTGCCGACAAAGTCAAGTGAACGGGTTTTCGAGGAGGACAAGCTATGGCTACCGGACAAGTCGAAAGCTGGGCCGGCAACATATCGGATATTGGTCCACTCTATCCTTTCGTTGGAAGCGAGGTCTTCTGGTTCATCCTCGGGCTCGCCCTGTGGATCCTCTGGCACATTCTCCAGATCGCCCAGGAGAAGAAAACTCACCGCGAGGAGCTTCGGCGTTTCGGTGACTCGCAGACGCTCAAGAAGCTCGTGAGCGGCGAGAGGGCGGAGGACGAGATCTAGGCGCAGCGACGACCGGGATGGATGCCTGCTGCGTCACCGCAGCGGGCGCCATCCCTTGCCCGCCGGGGCCTTCACGCCGCATCCGTTTGCAACCGGGGGTATTCTTTATGCCCGGCGCCGTGGACGTGGTCCTTCCAATCCGCGACCGTTGCGCTTGCAAAGCGCGCCCCCGAGCAAGGTCTCTGCTGGTCTTAGCGCGCGGGCGCAATGAGCCACGCCGCCGCCATGAGCTTTCGGGCGTCGGTGAGACCACCCTGACGACCTTCCCGGACCCAGCGGGCAAGACGATCGTCCTCCCTTTCGGTGTCGTCTCGGCAGGCCAGCAACGCGGCTCGACCTTCTGCTGCCAGCTCCGCATAGCGTTGTCGTGAAAACCGATCGTAGGCGCCGCGATGCTTGGTTTGCAGTCGCAGATGAAACAGCGAGCTCCGGGCACGCCTCTCGGGCCGCAGGCCGGCGATCCAGGCTTGTGCCGAATCCCACACTGACAGGGCCTCGTCGAACAGCGCCGCGGGGTCTCGCCCGGAACGGCGCGCGGCGAGCCCGTGATTGGCAAGACTCGTCGCCAGGCGGGGGTCATCGTGCCGGAAATGTTCCTGTGCGATCTCGAGCGCCCCCTCCCACAGCTCTGCGGCTTCCTCCCACGCGCCGGTCGCATTGAGTTCCGCGGCCGTCTCCTGGATCTGCTCCCAGATGAGCTCCGCGTTACGCCATCCCGCACGCTCGAGCGCACCTGGATCCAGGGACTCGCTACGAACGTACGACTTCGACTCACTCATCGGTCGATTCTACCTGTGAAGTTGCCGATCACCCGCCCAGGTAAGCGCGCCTTACGTGCTCGTTCTCACGGAGCGCCCCGGCCTCGCCTTCGAGCGCCACCCTGCCGGTCTCGAGCACGTAGGCGTAGTTCGCGAGGTGTAAAGCCAGCTCCGCGTTCTGCTCCACCAGGATGACCGGCACCCCGCGACGATTGATGTCGAGGATGATGCGCGCGATCTCCTGCACCATCAGAGGGGCCAGCCCCATGGACGGCTCGTCGAGCAGCAATAGCTTCGGGTCAGACATCAGTGCCCGGCCGATGGCCAACATCTGCTGTTCGCCCCCGGAGAGCGTCTTGCCCCATTGTTTGCGGCGCTCGGCAAGTCTGGGAAAGTGATCAAACACGCTGTCGAGATCACGTGCGATGCCCGCCTTGTCGCGACGCGCAAAGGCCCCTGTGTGGAGGTTCTCGAGGACCGTGAGCCCGGGGAAGATGCGCCGGCCTTCGGGCACGTGGGCGATGCCGAGCGCGACAATCTTCTCTGCCGGCCGGCCGTCGATCCGCGTATCGTCGAACCAGATCTCACCGCCGGTGAGCTCGGCGAGCCCGGAGATGGCGCGCAAGGTCGTGCTCTTACCGGCCCCGTTGGCACCGATGATGGTGACCACGGCGTTTTCGGGGACCTGCATGTCGAGCCCCTTGAGCGCGGCGACCTTGTGGTAGTGGACGGTGGCCCCTGTGATGCGCAGCAGCATGAACGTTCATCCACCTAGGCGGCGTGATTGGCTGCACCCAGATACGCTTCGATGACTTCGGGGCTGCGCCGGATATCCTCGGGAGCCCCCTCCGCGAGCAGCTTGCCGAAATTGAGCACCGTGATCGTGTCGCAGAGCCCCATGACCGCCTGCATGTCGTGCTCCACGAGAAGTATGGTTACCCCCTGCTCGCGCACCCGGCGCACGAGGTCCATCATGTGCCGCGTCTCCTCGGGGTTCATGCCGGTGAAAGGCTCGTCCAGCAGCAGCAGCTTCGGGTCCGCCGCGAGCGCCACGGCGACGCCGAGTGTTCGCTGCAAACCATGCGGCAGGTTCGAGGCGAGCTCGTCACTGCGCTGCCTCAGATCGAAGAACTCGAGAACCTCCCACGCCTTCTCCGTACCCCGCTGGCCGCGGGCGCGATCCGAGCCGAAAAGAGCGCTGAACAGCCCTTGACGCGCTTTGAGATGGCATCCCACCAAGACGTTGTCGAAGACGCTGAATTCGTTGAACAGCGTTGTCGTCTGGAAGGTCCGCACCAGCCCGAGCTCGGCGATTGCGCTGGAACGCAGCCCCGCTATGTCGGCTCCTTGATACAGGATCCGGCCGCTCGTTGGCGTGTAGAAGCCGCTGATGACGTTGAACGTCGTGGTTTTGCCCGCGCCATTGGGGCCGATGAGCCCATGGATGCTGCCCGCTTCGACGGTGAAGGTCAGTTCGTCAACGGCCGTGAGTCCGCCGAAGCGTTTGGTGAGGTTCTCGATCTCCAGCAGGGGCATGGAATTTCCGTCCTTCATCAATCCAATCTGCGAGCTTCGCGGCCTAGCCCGGGGTGCCCGTCGGGCTCCGGAGCCTGGCCTCGCTGCGGCTCTCCGAATACGGGTCTTTCGCGCTTCCCGCCGAGGAGTTCTTTGAGTCTGAGCATCAAGCTCTCCAAGCCCTTTGGTAGAAAGAGGATGGAGGCGATGAGGATCGCACCGTAAAAGAAGGGCCGCATGGCCTCAGCCCCGAGCTCTCGCAGCACCACCTCGTTGATGATGGTCAGAGCGACGACGCCGAGTATGGGTCCGTAGAGCGTCGCGGTCCCACCCACGATCACCCATATGAGGACGAACACCATCGCCTCGACGTCGAACTGATTGGGATTCACCGTCCCGATGTAATGAACCAGCAACGCCCCGGCGACGCCACCGAAGAACGAAGCGATGACGAAGGCGAGCGCGCGGTACCGCCAGGTATTCACGCCCACCGACTCGGCCAGCTTGTCCTGCCAGTGAATGGCGTGGAAGGTGAGCCCGATACGCGAGCGTTCCAGGCGATACAGAATGAACAGGGAGACGGATACGACGATCAAACACAGGTAGTAATAGTTGACCGGATTGAAGAAAGCCATGGAGAAATCCCCGAGCTGGATGTCCGGAAAAGAGGGCACGAGCTTGAGGCCTTTGGGGCCGCCGAAGGGTTCCCGGAAACGTTTCCAGCAAAGACGGATGATTTCGCCCGCCGCGAAGGAGCCGATGAGAAAGTAGAAGCCCTTCATCCTGAACAGCGGAAAGCTCAGGACGAAGGCGACGAGACCCGCGGTGGCCGCACCCAGCAGCATGGCCAGTGGCACGGGTACGCCGAGCTTCTTGGCGAGCAGGGCGCTGCTGTAAGCGCCTACCCCCATGATGACGACGTGGCCCAGCGACCATTCTCCGGTGAGGGTGAGCAGACGGTAACTCACCACCACCAGTATGTCGATCATGAGAAAAACGGCGATCTCTTTCTGGGAGAAACTCAATAAGTGCGGTAGCGCGATGAGGCCGGCGTACAAGGCCGACAGCCCGAGTATCCACGCCCAAGAAGTCCTGCTGTTACGCACGTTCTCTCGTTCCGAACAGCCCGGTGGGGCGCACGACCAGCACGACCAGCATGAGAAGCAAACCGACGATATCGGCGATGACGCCGTCGGCGAAGGTGGTGACGAAAGTGTGGACGAACGCATACAGGATTGCTGCGACGACCGCACCCTCCAGACTGCCCATCCCGCCGACGATGATGACGATGAAGGCAGTCACGATGACCGAGTGCCCCATGTAGGGATACGTCCGCACGAGCGGTGCGGTCAACGCGCCCGCCGCTCCCGCCAAAGCGGCGCCGATGAACATGGCGATGCGCGCCGTTTGGTTCATCGAGATGCCTTGCAATGCGGCGGCCTCGGGATCCTGGGCACACGCTCGCAGCGCCCAGCCGAACTTCGTTCGGTGCAGAAAGATCCACAAGCCGCCTAGCAGCACCAAGGCCGCGATGATCACGTATAGCCGTTGCAACGGGAGGGTGACGCCCTGCGGTCCGAGCAACTGGAGGGTGGTCTGATCAGGGGGCGGTATATGCTCCATGCGCACGCCGAATCCGCTGACCACCAGCGCCTGGAGCACCAGGAGCAAGCCGATGGAGGCGATGAGTCCGCCCAGCGGATTGCCCCGCAGCGGGCGGAAGAGGGTTCGCTCCATGGCGATCCCGAGGAGCCCGACGAACACGAGCCCCATGGTCACTGCGAGAAAGAACGGCAGGTCTTTGTCGGCGTAGGCGAAGACCACGGCGTACGCCCCCAACATGTAGAGCTCTCCGTGGGCGAAGTTGATGATGCCCATAACGCCAAAGATGAGCACCAATCCCACGGCGATGAGAGCCATGAAGCTCGCCGCGTACACCGCGTTCACACAAGTCTGCAGAAGCAGCTCGAACATGGACTAAAGAGACGGTAACGGCTGGAGCAGCGCATCAACGCGCCGCCCCGGCCGTGCTTTGATGGAGCGAGTCACCGATACTTGCTCTTATACTCGAACTTCGCCATTTCGCGCGCCGCATCCGGCGGAAGACGCGGGAAATGTGCGGTTGGCGAGATACTCCACCCCGCTGCGAGGGTTGCAACGGGGTGGAGATCGGCCAGCGTTAGGCGCGCTGGTAGTACATCTCACCCATCTCTTCGAAGTGTTTGACCAGCAGGTCGCCGTGCTTGTCCCACCACTCCGGGATGCTGCGGAACTCCTTGATGGTGGCTTTTCCGTTCTCGATGACCACGACGGGCCAGTTGCCGACGAGAGCGTTGTCGATGCCGAACAGCTCCTTGCCCCACCATCTCGCCTCGCCGAATGCGTGCTTACCCGTGCCGCCGAGCTTCATTGCCGCGAGCACGTCCATGGGCTCCACGCTGCCCGCCTTCTCGGCCGCAGCCTTCCACAGATCCATGATGGAAGGGTACTCCCACGAAACCGCGCTCCACTCGCCTGGCCAACGCTTCACGTACTGGCGGAAAAAGTCGTTGGGTCTTTGAAAGTTGATGAACGAGGCATTCAGGGCCGGGTCGTCGAAGTCCGGGAACTGGAAGATGAATCCGTCCATGAACTCCTCGGACGTCTTCTCCACGATCTTCTCGTAGAAGTCGGCCGTGCAGGAGATCATCTGGCCCTTGAACCCCTGCTGATGCGCTTGCTCGCACAGTGGGTGGACGAAGTCTGCGTAGGCGGTGTCCAGACAGATGATGTCGGGATTCTTCGACATCAGCGAAGTCATGACCGGCGCGAAGTCCGTGGTCGAGATATCGAAGAAGAGCGTATCCAGCACCTCGATACCGTGCGCCTCGAACGCCGCGCGATACGTAGCGACGGACGGGCGCCCGAGCGCGTCGTCCTGCGCGCAGATAACCGCGGTCTTCAAGTGGGGCTTGTTTTCCGCCAGCCACCATACACCCGTCACGTTGTAAATCGGATGCACCTCGCAGGGCGCGAGCAGGTAGGGCGTATCGGGCGACAGATCGCTCGGCAAAAGCGTCGAGACCAGCATCTTGTGCCGGTTGGCAAGCGGTTGGACCGCGGGCCAGGTGTCGCCTCCGAGCATCATGATGAACTTCACTTCGTCCTCGAAGATGAGCTTCGTCGCCCCGGTACGCGCCTTGTCGGGTGCATACTCGTTGTCGTAGGGGACGAACTCCACCTGGTAGCTGTCTCCGCCGATCTTGACCCCGCCGGCGGAATTGATCCAATCCGCCCATATTTGACAGCCGTAGTAGCCCGGCAGCCCCCAAGCGGCTACTTCGCCCGTCAGGGGTGCAAGGAATCCGATCTTGACGGTCTTCTCGGCGGCGCCGAGTGAGCCGCGGGGTGCCGCCGCCCACGCCGCACCCGCAGCCGTCGCACCGAGGAACGTACGACGACCGATCTTTTTCTCAGACAGATCCTCCGACATGGCACTTCCTCCTCCGCGTACCGCACGGTTGTTGGCATTGGTTTTAGAGGCCGAGCGTGCCCTTTGCCCGGCTGCGGCACACTGCACCCGGACCTCGCGTCGGGGGAGCGGTGCACCAATCTGGACCTGGAGGGGTCCAGAGCAGTTTAGCCGCGGGCTCCTACGGCATCAACCAGTGGTGGGATTCGGTACAGAAATGGATCGGGCATCCTGCCCCTCCGGGCAGCCGCCGTCCTCGACGGTTGCCGCCATCGCAGGCGGGCCGCAGGGGGCGTGTGCACGCGGCTCACGGTGCGCATTGCGAGAGACACTGCGCCAGGCCGAGGGCGGTCGCCGGTTCGCCGCGGCGTCCGGGGCTGCTCTCCAGCGCTTGCAAGTCTGGGCGGAATTGGACCAGAATTGATCCGGTGCTCGTGATCCTCCGGTCTCACAGGATGCAGCCACCGTTCAACGGCGCTGGCCGCGTCAGCCATGCAGGATGCAGCGCCAGAGAGAGAGCGGCAGCCGGCCGCGACGACCGAGATCTCCGGATCCAAACGGGGGTTCCCTATCTTCGACGACCACCCGTGGGCACGGGTCCGGAGCCGGGGCGGCCGGCGTAGGTGATGTAGAGAAGCCGGCGTTCGCGCGTCTTGGATCGACGATAGCAATCAACAACGATTCGGGAGGAGGGCAAAGTGACGACGAGAGTTGCAATCATTGGAGCCGGGCCCTGCGGGCTGTCGCAGTTGCAAGCTTTCGAGCACGCGCGCAGACAGGGGGAACACGTTCCGGAGCTGGTTTGCTTCGAGAAGCAGAGCGACTGGGGCGGACTTTGGAACTTCACTTGGCGGACCGGGCTCGACGAATACGGGGAGCCCGTGCATTCGAGCATGTACCGCTATCTCTGGTCCAACGGCCCCAAGGAATGCCTGGAGTTCGCCGACTACACTTTCGATGAGCACTTCGGTAAACCCATCGGTTCTTTCCCACCGCGAGAAGTCCTGGCCGACTACATCACGGGGCGCGCCGAAAAAAGCGCAGTCAAGCGCCACATCCGCTTCAACACGGCGGTCCGTCACGTAGCGTTCCACAACGGAAAGCTCACCATGACCGTCGAGGAGCTCACCGAGCCCCGTGAATACACGGAAGAGTTCGACTACGTCATCGTCGCCACCGGACATTTCTCAATCCCCAACGTACCGTACTTCGAGGGCGTCGAGCGGTTCCCGGGACGCGTGTGTCACGCCCACGACTTTCGGGAAGCCCGTGAATTTGCCGGCGGGGACCTGCTGGTCATTGGCAGCAGCTACTCGGCGGAGGACATTGCGCTTCAATGCCATAAGTACGGCGCCAAGTCCGTGACCATCAGCTATCGCACCCGCGCCATGGGGTTCAAGTGGCCGGAGAGCATGGTCGAAGTGCCCCTTCTGGCCAGGGTCGACGGAAAAACCGCCCATTTCACGGACGGGAGCAGCCGGGACGTGGATGCCATCATCCTGTGCACGGGGTACCAGCACAGGTTCCCGTTTCTCGACAACGACTTGCGGCTGAAGACCAGGAACCGGTTGTATCCTCCGCGCCTGTACAAGGGTATTTTCTGGGACAGCAACCCGAAGCTCATGTATCTGGGGATGCAGGATCAGTACTACACTTTCAGCATGTTCGACGCGCAGACGTGGTACGCGCGCGACTATATACTCGGGCGGATCACGTTGCCTTCCACGGGTGACATGTCGAAGGACATGAAGGAGTGGCAGGCCCGCGAGGAGGCGTTGAGCAACCCCATCGAGGACATCGACTTCCAAACCGATTACACGCGGGAC